>Ga0209631_10002214_pt1 | contig 23512 bp, 19 predicted proteins | sample COG_08_FD_184752 | JGI IMG/M metagenome (GOLD analysis project Ga0209631, IMG submission 184752) | Pelagic Microbial community sample from North Sea - COGITO 998_met_08 (SPAdes) (version 2) | ecosystem: Environmental > Aquatic > Marine > Neritic zone/Coastal water | place: Helgoland, sampling... | reverse complement strand
CATAAATCCAATAACAGATGTAAAACCGATAAGCAAATGATGATTTGATAGCACTTGATTATCAGGTGTTGATATATATGATATTATTATAATTAATAATATAGCTATTGTATTAAAAATCATTATTCTTTTCATAATTAGTACCTCAGTATTTCAATATTATTACCTGATCTATCTTTAATATAAACAGAAACAGACCCATCTCTATGTGTTACAGGTTTTCCATAGTCTTCAACATTATTTTTAAGAATTGCAAAATGAAATGGATGCTGATCAGGTAGCACAAGTGCTAATTTCACATTTTCAAATTCTAGCATTGCCCAAGTAGTATCTTGATATAGTATATCACATTGAAAATTTTTTATGTACCAATCAACGGACTTAGCAATATCATCAGTGCATATAGCAACGTGATCAAGAATATCTTTTTTCATATTTCTCCTAGATTTAAAGATTGATAGTGAAAATTAATAAAACAATATGTATTTTGATAACATAATGAATGATAAAATCCCAATTTTTTCTTTACCATTAGTACTATTGCCAGGCGAAAAACTCCCTCTTCACATTTTTGAATCTAAATATAAAAAAATGATTGAGTATTGTCTTAAACATAGTCAAAAATTTGGTATTATTAATTCAAAAAATAATGACACTTTATCTATAGGGTGTACTGCTGAAATATCGCAAGTAGTTGGAGCAGAGGGCAGTACTGGAGAGTATGATATCATTGTCACTGGAGTAGAAAGATTTATAGTAAAAAGTTATAACTATTCAAAAGATTATAAGCAAGCATACGTTAAAACTTGGCAAGATGTAGATGACTCCATCGATGAAATTTTACTTCAAGAAACTAATGTTTTTCTTTATGAAGTATTAATGAAGTTAGGAGCCTCTTCTAAAATTGCTCAAATTAATATGCCTAAAGCTGCTTTTGAGATTTCATCTATGCTTGATATTGATAAGCGTGCTAAAAAGATGCTTTTAAAAAGTCAGTCTGAAAAAGATAGATTAATTATATTAAAGAGAATTCTTAAGAAGGCTATTGTTAAAATTGATTATGAAGATCCATTGCAGTCTGGATATCATAATTATTCTCAGTTTGAAGCTTAGGCATTTTTCTTTTTATTTCCGGATATCAAACTAATAAAATCATCTATTATTACATAAGATACTGGTACTAATAAAAGTATAACTGTAGTTGCAAACAGAATACCAATCCCTAATGAAATAGCCATCGGCTTTAAGAAAAGTACTTGAGTTGTTTGGTTGAATAATAATGGTGCTATTCCTAAAAAAGTAGTTAGAGATGTTAAAACAACCGGTCTAAATCTGGAGCGAACAGCATCCATAACTGCTTTCAATGTTGAATCACCCTTCTCTTTCGCTCTATTCACAAAAACCACAAGAAGAAGACTGTCATTTACAACTACTCCAGAAAGTGCAACCACCCCAAGTAACGATAATACTGACATTGGTTGAAATAACATTAAGTGTCCCAGTATTGCACCAACCATTCCAAATGGTATGGCTGAAAGAATAATTAGAGGTTTAAAGTAAGATTGAAGTGGAATAGCCAAAAGAACAAATATCGTAAAAATTGCAATACCAAATTTGACAAAAATATCCTGAAGTTGTTCTGCTTGTTCTGCAGCTTCTCCAGCAAGTGCAAAATTTATTCCATTTGAATCATTCATAATATTTTGAAGTTTACCAATTGGTTGTCCTTCTTGATTAAGCATTGAAGATAGTATCATTGAAGAGGTGTTCTTGGTTATGTCAACATCAGATGTAATTTCAATAACACGTTTTCCATCAATTCTTTTGATAGCAGATTTTCCAGGTATCTCTTTTACTTTCGCAACAGCATATAGTGGAATTTTAATTCCTGAGCTTGTTCTTATTCTTAAGTTTTCAAGGGTTCTAGCATTATCTCTTTCATTCTTGGTAAGCTTAAGCATTACTTTTATATCATCATCCCCACGTTGAATTCTTTGAACTTCTTCTCCGTAGAATGATTGTCTTACCTGTTTAGCAATTGTAGCAGTTGTTAAACCATATGCTTCAGCAGCAGGAAGGAGTTCAATTTGCAATTCACTTTTACCTATTTTATCAGAATCTGTTAAATCATAAATTCCTCCATAAGTACTTAGGAGTACTTTTGTATCATTAACTACTCTATTTAATTCATCAAAATTGTCACCAGAAAATTGGAAATGTATAGGTTTACCTGCACTAAAAATATTGGCACTAAAATTAAGCCTTTCAACGCCCGGGATGATACCAACTCTTTCTCTTAATATATTAATAATATCATATGCTCCAGTTAATCCCCATCTATCATCAGCTGGTGTTAACACCACCACTACTTCCCCTAAATGAGGAGTTGTGCTTGATTGTACAACAGGACCAGTTGGACTACTTTCAGCTTCTTGAGAGCTGAAGTACTGTGCTCCAACTGTTGTAAGAACATGCGCTATAATCTGCTTTCCGCTATCAGCATTTAATTCGTTTTTAAGCTTCAACGCCTCTCTTTCAATAATCTTAGTAACTTCAGCTGTTTTATTTATGGGAGTACCCTCTGGAAGATCAACAACTATTGCAACTTCCTCTGCCTCCAAAACTGGGAAGAACTGCCATTTAACCCAGCCTCCAGCGAGAAGAGAGAATGATATAAGAAGTATCCCAACAAAAACTGCAACAGTCTCATATCTTTTTTGAATAGACCTCTTAACAAGAGGCAGCCAAATATCATCTATAAATTTATATAATCTTTCAGAGCAAAAATTTCTCGCAGCTTTTAATTTTTTACCAAATCCTACAAATCTATATTGAAACCATTCTCCAGCGTGATTTAAATGAGCAGGTAAGATGGTAGTGGACTCAATTAAAGAAAACACAAGAATAGGTATCGCTGTAAGAGGAAAAGTTCTCCATATTGGTCCAGTGTCTCCAGCTAAATCAAGCATTGGAGCAAAAACAACTATGGTTGTTAAAATACCAAAGAAAACTGGTAGCATTACTTCCATAGTTCCTTTTATAGTGGATGTAAAATTGTCTTCATTTAGCTTAATTCTTCTTCTGAAAACATTCTCTCCTACAATGATAGCATCATCAACAACAATACCTAAAACCACAATAAACATAAAGGTCGACAATACATTAATAGTTACACCTAGCATTGGTAGTAAAATTAGTGCACCTCCAAAAGAAATCGGAATTCCCATGGCAACCCAAAAAGCTACAGAAGGACGTAAAAACATGGTTAGAAGTATTAGAACTAAAACCATACCGATTGCAAAATTTTTGTAAAGAATATTAATTCTATCTTCAAGATATCTTGCCTGGTCATACCAATAGTCAATTTTGATATTTTCTGGCATTTCTACTTTTTTCATTTTAACAAAATTTCTTAATTGATCAGCTGCGGTTAAAACATCTTGATTTCCTACAAGATTTGCACTTATGAACATAGCTTTAGTGCCATCCCATTTATAGAATTGATCTACTTCTTGAAAAGTGTCTTTGATTGTGGCAATATCTTTGAGCAATAAGGTGTTACCATTTGTATTTGTTCTGATTACAATATTTTCAAATTCTTCAGCTTTGTATGACTGGCCAACAGTTCGAATTAATAAATCCCCTTTTGAACTAGATAGAACACCTCCAGGTAAATCAATAGAACCCATATTGATTGCATACGAAATTTCATCAAAAGTAAGGTTATATTTTTGAAGACTATTTTCAGAAATTTCTATTGATATTTCTCGATCTCTATTACCAAATATTTCAGTAAAAGAAACTTCACTTAGTCCTTTTATCTCTTCATTGATACCTTTTGTTGCATTTAAAAGAACATCTTCTGACACATCTCCATAAATAACTACATCAAGTACTTTTTCTGTAACTTCTAATTCTTGAATTATAGGCTTTTCGCTGTCGTTAGGAAAAGTAGTTATACCGTTTACTATTGTTTTGATTTCTTCTACCGTATTATCAAAATCAGCGCTAGCAAACACTTTAACGCTAACAATGCCAATCCCCTCGAGAGAATAAGATCTCAATTTCTTGATGCCCGAAACACCTTCAAGTCTGTCTTCAATTTTGGAGGAGATAGATGCTTCTACTTCTGATGCCGATGCTCCTGGATAAGGCACAGTAACATTTACAACAGCTACATCAGGTACTGGAAAAAACTCCGCTTTAATAGATGGATATGATATGAAAAATCCACCTACAATAAGGAAAAACATAAAAAGATTAGCAGGAACACTATTCTTTACAAACCAGGTAACTATACCGCGCATTATTGATAAATCGGGTTAACAGTGATTCCGTTGGAAGCGGTAGACAGTTTTGTGATTACTAGTCTTTCGCCAGCTTTTAAATTGTCTTGAGCAATTACAAATTCATTATATTTTTTTAATACTAAAATGCTTCTACTTTGCAGTTGATTATTTTTATCAATTATAAACACTTCATTATTTTCTGAAATTGCATTAACTGGAATCCTGAAAACATTCTTCAATATGATTCCATCAATTTTTGCTTCTACAAAAAGACCAATTGGCAAATTAGGTTTGTCAGTTTCGATGAAATCATTTTTAAAAACTGCAATTAGATTTATCATTCGCGTAATAGGATCAATTACTCCGTCAACACGTTCTAATTTTCCTTCCCACGTTTGATTTCTTCCTTTGTAAAAACTATTAATATTGACAATTGATTGTTCTGATGAATTTAATTTTCTTCCATCCATTGGAATACTTAAAAATTGTAAGTCATTGTCTTTTACAGACAATTTGACTTCAATTTCACTTGAAGTGTACATTGCCCCAATAGGTTGTCCTGGAATTATAGTTGTTCCAATATCAATATTTGAACTTTGAATTCTTCCAGCATATGGTGCAACTATTTCAGTTTTATTAAGTTTTTTTTCAGCTGAATTCACTTGCGCTTTAGCAACTTCCATTAAAGCTTCAGCTTGCTTTAACTGAGGTTTTTTTAGCGCGAGATCGCTTCCTTTGCCTTTTCCAAGTTTGTTCCATGCTTCTTTTGCAACTTCAGCTTCCACAGCTTGTAAAGAATACTGAACTTCAGCATTCGCAAGTTGTAAAAGTGCGCTCTTGTACTGAAGTTGTAAATCAGTATCATCAATTTTAGCTAAAATCTCTCCAGCTAACACAGATGACCCTTCTGAAAACTTTTTAGAACGATATACCACTTCACCTCCGACTTCCGCATTTAGCACAGTCTGTGTTAAAGGTTTTGTTGTGCCAGTTGAATTTATTGTTACTTGAAAATCTTCTGGAGTTAAAATTTGTACAACTACATCTGGAGCAGGAGCATCCTCAACTGGATCAGGTTGGACCTGCCCTAAAAGCCAAAGAATATAAGAGATAGCAAAGGCTCCTAATAGTATAAGAACTGGTTTTAATTTATTTATCATTTTTTGTATTTAAATCCTCCACCTAAGGCCAAAATTAAATTTATTCTTTGTTCTAAGCGAACTTTTTCTACCGATGCTTTCAAATCGAGACTATTGTAAAGTGCATTATTAGCATTTATAGCATCTTCAAAGCTTGCAGCCCCGCGATTAAATTTTTGAAACGTAGTGATATATATATTATTAGCCAATTTAGCATTTGTATTAGCAATCAAGAGAGCATCGCTTGAAATTTTATCTGATTCAATAGCATTCTCAACTTCTTTATAAGCATTAAGAAGTGCATTGATAAAATCCAACATTGCAATTTCTTTATTTGTATTAGCTATTTTTTTGTTTGCTATTAGCTTTCCAGCATTAAATACTGGCAAGAAAACACTTAAGCCTTTGCTCCAAACAGAGAAATCTTCATCGTTTAAATCTTTTAAATCATTCGATGAACTTCCTAAAGAGCCAGTAAGACTAAATGATGGTAGCAGTGTAAGCAGTGCCTGCTTATCTAGAGCTTTAGAAGAAAGTAAATTGTATTGTTGCGCTATTAAGTCAGGCCTTCTTTTGATGATATCTGCAGGAATAACATCTGGCAGGCTTGGCATAAAAGTAGGAAAGTTTTCTTTGTGCCCAAAATTTTTATTCGGATAATTTTTCACTAAGGAATTAGCTTCTCTTTTTAACGTATTTAATGCTAGCTGTTTACTGTTAAAATCTGACTTTGTTGCATACAATAAAATCTCAGATTGTTGGTAGGCTTCAACTGAAATACTTCCTTTATTATAACGAAGAGTATAAAGTGAAAATAACGTTTCAGCATTAGCAAGCTTTTTTGCACTGTTCGCTAATATTTTTTCAGCTTCAATAATTGAGAAATATATTTTTGCAGCTTCAGCAGTTAATGATAGTCTTAAATAGTCCTCATAATATTTTGTAGATAAGTATTGCTGTTTTGATGCAATTCGACCTTGTCTCAATTTCCCCCATAAATCAATTTCCCATTGTGTGCTTAAAGATAAATTAAAATTTTCTTGAGTAAAAACTGAAACTTCGTCAGATGATTGGCTAAAAAGAGTTGAAAAAAAAGGAGGAAAGCCAGCAGTATTCTGTTCTGATTCCGATCCAGAGCTTCCAACCGAGATCGTAGGTAGCAATGTTCCAGTAGCAATGACTGCACCCTGCTTTACTTTTCTTGTATTCAGCATAGTTTTTTCAAGATTTATATTATTACTAAGAAATTCATCAAGAAATTCATTTAAAGTTGAATCATTAAATTCATTCCACCAATTTTCTTGTTGAATGCTGTTAGAAATATTGAGCTCCCAATTAGTGGGGGTTGGAATATTAATGATATTATCAGGTGTCATTGCTTTTTTAGAAGCACAGCCATTTAGAATAATTACAAGAAGTAAAAAATATTGTTTCATTTTTATTTGCTCATTAAATATTCTGATATTTTAAAAAGTGATAATAAGCTTACTGACCACGCAACGCTAATCACACCGTATGCTAAATAGCTATCTGTTACTTGAGCTGCTCCGATTCCTTCGCCAGCTAGATATGCTAACGGAGCAAGCAATCCATAAAAACCAATTAAGTAATATCTACCAATTAAGAACTGCATTGCATGGTTGATTTGAGCAGTAAATCCTGCCCACATACAAATGATCCATAAGGGAGCTAAATTTGGTGCAAAATCTAATGTTCCATTATATTGAACTATACCAAATATTGAAAAAGAAGAATCAACCAAAAGTCCAAAAATAATTGAAATAAAAATTAATTGTATTTCTTCTTTTAAGTGATCTGTAACAATTAAAAAGTGCAAGAATAAAAAAATGAACGTTGGTATAAGTGCAATGATTGGGTCACCTTTTGCTCCACTGTAGACACAAGAAAACCAGACAATTGTAAATCCTACATAATTAATCATTATGTTAGACTTGGAAAGTAAATAGTTTATCATTAGTTAAACTTATCTTTAATAATTTGAAATCTAAAGTCAAAGATTTGTTCTAATTGTGGTCTAATTATTAAAGGATAAACAATTTTTCTAAAAGCTTGAATTGGAAGCGCATAGGTAATTTCATCAATGATTAATACTCCTCCTTCAACCTCCGTGAAAGTATGTTTGTGATGCCAGTAGCTATATGGACCTTTTAATTGTTCGTCCACAAAATATTCATTTTTTTTGTAGCTAGTTATCATTGTTCTCCAACGAATAGGCACTCCTAAAATTTTTACTGTATAATCAATTATTGCACCATTCTTCATTTCTATTGGTTTGGGAGTAATAATATTAAAGCCCATAGAAGAGGGAGTAATTTTTTCCAAGTTTTCTGGTCTTGAAAAAAAATCAAATACAGTTTCCATATCGCTTGGAACAAATTGTTCTTTTGAAAAAGAATAAATTTTAGGTTGCCTTAAGAAAGATCCCAAAAAAGTAATTAGCAAAACTGCAATTATTAGTACTATTATATTTTTTTTATCAAAATTCATGTGCGAAGTGTGGCTCTGGACGGAATTGAACCGCCGACACAAGGATTTTCAGTCCTCTGCTCTACCAACTGAGCTACAGAGCCAACAAAAATGCGTGAAAAAACTACACAATATTAGTTATTTAAAAAACACATAAATATTTATTAGCTTAAGAAATGAAAAAAATTGTTATAGCTTCTTCTAATAAGCATAAAGTATCTGAAATATCAACAAAAATTCAACCATTTTTTGATACTATATTATCATTCAGTGATTTCCCTGAAATAGGAGAAATTATAGAGGATGGAACAACAATTGAAGAAAATTCTTTTATAAAATCTAGGGCTGCATTTAATCATACCGGTTTAGCCTCAGTTGCAGATGATACCATTTTAGAAGTAGACTTTTTAAATGGAGAGCCAGGAATCTTTACAGCCAGATATGCAGGAAATAATGCTACTTATGCCCAAAATATGAGCAAACTTCTAAAAGAGCTAGACGGCGTTGAAGATAAATTAAGAACTGCAAGATTTAGAACCGTCATTTCTTTTGTCGATGGAATCAGTGATTTCCACGTTGAAGGTGTTTTAGAAGGAAAAATTTTAAAAAGTAAAATAGGTAAAAAAGGATTTGGTTATGACCCAATTTTTCACGTTGAAGAATATAAGATGTCATTAGCTCAGATTAGTATTTCACAGAAAAATAAAATTAGTCATAGAGGTTTAGCTATTAAAAAATTTATTCATAAAATTAGAGACATATTATGATTAGAATTTTTATCTATTTTTTAATGTGTCTTAATATTGTTTTTGCATCAGATTTTTTTCACAGTAATCTGCACAATCCATTCAAAAAAAAGGAGAAGATTAATTTTTCTTTAAATGATTTTTCTAATTATCCAATTGGACTATTTGACTTAATGAATGAGCTTCCAAAAGAAAATTTTATAATTGATAATAATTTCCAATTTGTAACAATAAAAAATAATTCTTTAGATAAGGCTAACAGTTTTTCATATAAAGTACCATTTGATAGTTACATCGGTCAATTATTGACTAAAAACCAAAAATTTAACATTGCAAGTACATTTATTACTCAGTCTGATTCTCAAAAATCTGAAAAAAAAGAATCTTACTTACAGCTTGCAAGCGTTGATCTTGGAGCTCTTGGTAGAGCTTCATTGAAAGTAGCAGGTAATGTCAATTTGTCAGCTAAGTTAGTTAATCAAGATCAAGAATTAGTTCGTTCTTCATTTAGAGAGCAAGAAAAAACAAATTTTAAATTTGATCAAAAACAGCAACTAAATGTTCAAGGAAAGATTGGTGATAGAATAACAATATCATTAGACCAAAATTCTGAAAGAGATTTTGAATGGGAAAATACAATAAGAATTGATTATCAAGGGGAAGAAGATGACATTTTAAAAAGACTTGAAGTTGGTAATATATCTTTATCTTTGCCCTCTACAGAATTTGTTACTTTTTCAGGAACAAATAATGGATTATTTGGAGTTAAAGCATTGACTCAATTAGGTCCTGTCAACATAACCTCAATTGCTTCAATTGAAAAAACTGAAAAAGAGTCACAACTATACAAAGGAAGTTCAGAGTTAAGCTCATTAGAGATAAGAGATTATGATTATAAAAAGAATTTATATTTCTTTGTACACGAATGGTTTAGGAACGGTTCTCAAGCTGTTATTGAAGATAGCGGATTTCAATTGGATATGCCTCCATTTTATCCCTTAGTTAATGGATTGCATTTAATTGGTAATATATCTATCAAGAATTTTGAATTATATAAGATAGATTCCTCCAATAATCCTGAAGCCGATCCTGGTACCGCATATATAAATCCTGACAATCCAAATGACTTTGCTGATGAAGCTAAACAAGGAAATTTCATTAAGCTTAACAGAGGAACAGATTACACTGTTAATGAAGATTTAGGTTTTATAAGATTACAAAAAACTCTCCAAAATGAAATACTTGCCACACATTTTGAGATTATTGACAGACAAACAGGACAGGTAATTTCACGTGTTGGTAAAAGTCTCGGACCTGACCAAAATTTTTTAGAGCTGAAAATGATTAAATCGCAATCTCCGCACCCCAATCATCCTACTTGGGATTTAATGTTCAAAAACGTTTATTCTATTCGATCAACAAATATTGACTCTGCTAGCTTAGAAGTTAGAATTGTAGACAATTTTTCAACGCCAAAAAGTGATAGAACAGATAATGGGGAAACTTTTCTAAAATTATTTGGACTTGACAGGTTGAATCAAAGTGGAGAAGAAGTATCAGATGAATTAATTGATTTGAATAACCCTAATATTTTAAACCTTCAAGCAGGGGAAATTTTACTACCCACATTGCTACCTTTCGTTAAGAATGATAATATATTTGGTGGGAATGATAATGAAGTAATTAAACCTCTTCTTCAACAAGGGTTGATGTATACATCTACAAACTTAAACGAGTATACGGGAGATTCAAGATTTTCATTGATGATTAATTATTCAAGTCCTAAGTCATCTATAAACTTAGGCTTTACATTAGTTGAAGGTAGTGAAGAAATTTTTTCGAATGGCAATCAGTTGCTTAGAGGAAGAGACTATCAAATAGATTATTTTTCTGGCACAATAACGTTATCAGAAAATATTAACCCTAATGATGAATTAAAAATATCGTACGATAAACACGATTTAGTTACGTTTGATAGAAAAATAATGGCAGGGTCTCGCGCCCAGATAGATTTTGACGAAAATTCTTTTTTAGGAATGACCGCTCTTTATTATGACCAATCAATTGTAAACAAAAAAGTTGAAGTAGGATATGAACCAATTCAGAATTTCATATGGGACATTAATGGAAGATTTGAGAAAGATTTGACTATTTTATCAGAAAGTATAAATAAAATTCCATTTATCAATTCGGACAAAATCTCTAATTTTTCTTTAGAAGGAGAGGTTGCTCAGGTGCTTCCAAACCCTAATTCAATTTCTAATCCAAATACTGGTGATAAAAATGGTGTAGCTTTCATTGATGATTTTGAGGGTTCTAAACGAATTACAAATCCCTCAATTTTGAGAAGATTTTGGAATATTTCATCGGCTCCTATAAATACCAACAGCTTTACAAGCTATTCTCAACAAAATAGAATGAAGATGTATTGGTACAATCCATATTCACAAGTTTTAACAAATAGTATTTGGCCTAGTATATCGACATCTCAGCGAGCTCAAAACATAACAACAGATATCTTAGTATTAAAATATAATCCACAAGATTTTCAAGAGAATATTGACCCGGATTCATTATGGGCTGGAGTAACAAGCCCTATGTTTATTGGAGACTACGATCAAACAAGAAGTAGATTTTTTGAAATATGGATAAGAGGAGATTCTGGAGATTTAACAATTGATTTAGGAAAAATTAGTGAAGATTATAATGACGACAGTCAATTAAACACAGAGGATCTGCCTGATGCTGGCTTAGCTCTTGGTAATGGATTTTTAGAGGATAATGAAGATACAGGTTTAGATGGTTGTTTTGATAATTATGAAAATGGTTTTGGAGGTTGTCTTGATAATAATGGCCCAACATACTTAGAGTATCTTAACCAAGGTGAAATAATTTTAATAAACAGTGGATTAGATGTTGAATCAAGTGACCCTAACGGAGATAATTGGAGCTATATTGAGGGTTCAAATGATTATAGTAATGTAAATGGTACGGAAGGAAATGGTACAGGAAATCAAATTCAAACCGGGGGTAAATATCCCGATTCAGAAGATCTTGACAATTCAGGATTTTTAGATCGATCCAATAATTATTTTACTAAGAAAGTTTCGTTGAGTGAAAATACATATGTGGCCGGTTCAACAGAAGTAGATGGTATTGCAACAGGATGGAAATTGCTAAGAATCCCAATGAGTCATTTCAATAAAATCAATGATATATCGTTGAGTGAAATTAAATCTGTTAGGCTGGTTGTTTCAGGAGTTGATGAACCAACAACCTTAGAAGTAGCTAAAATTGAACTTGTTGGAAATAATTGGCAAGAACTTGGTATTTCCATGTCTTCTGAAAATAATTATATCGTCCAAGACAGTACTTTTGTTGTATCTGTTATAAATGATGAAGATAATCCAGACTACATACCTCCAAAGGGGGTTATAGGAGAATTTGATCAGATTAATCAAATAAGATCAAAAGAGCAGTCACTAGTTTTAAGATTTGAAAATTTAATGACCAACTTTAAAGGTGCAGCCAAGAAAATTCTATCATACAATAATAAAGTAGGTCAAAGTTTTATGATGTATGATAAAATGAAAATGTTTGTATATGGCAATAGCACATTTGCAAATGAAGATCAAACAGATATTGAAATTTTTATTCAGTTCGGAAATGGTGATGAATTTTATAAAATTTCTAAACCTGTCTATAGTGGTTGGGATGAAGATATGCAAAGGAATGCAATCGATCTTGATTTGGATTGGTTGACAAATCTAAAAATGCAAAATGAAGAAACCATAGAGTTAATCAGCCCAAACGACAAATTCACAAAATTACCAGAATATATTAAATATGAATATATAGAAGAAGATAATACACTATCGAAAGATATTGAGATTATAGGTAATCCTTCATTATCTAGATTGCAATACTTTATTATTGGAATTGAAAATAAAGGAAGTAGGGCAATTGATGGAGAAGTATGGGTAGATGAATTACGTTTGAGTGGAGTTAAAAAAGAAAATGGTACAGCCGTTAGATTAAAATCTACCTTTAACCTATCAGATTTTAGTTCTAGCACAATAAATTACAGCAAGAAGGATGCAGATTTCCACGTTTTGCAAGAAAGAACGGGATCTAATAGTTCAATTGAAAGCTTTTCATATGTAAACAGTCTAAAGCTTGGTACTTTTTTCCCTTCGAATTTTGGCATTTCATTCCCATTAAACATTAGCTATAATACAAAGAAAAATACACCTAAGTATTTACCGGGAACTGATATTAGGTCTGAAAATACAGCTCCTGATTCAATTTTAGTAAAAGCATCAACAATTAATATGTCTGGAAGAATATCAAAGAAATTACGATCAGAAAATAATTTCATAAAATATACAATAGACAATATGAGTGCTGGATTCAGTATTTCTTCTCAAAATAGGTCAGATGTCATCATGGAAGCTATAAATTTGAATACTTTTAATACCAACCTTGATTATAATTTACGATTCCCAAGTGATAATTATATTGAGGCATTTAAATGGATGAAGAATTTTCCAATTATCGGAAAAAATGTTAGTGATAAAAAGTTATATTACACACCAGAAATTTTTTCTTCGAGAATTAAGATTGATAAAATTTTATCTGAAAGAAGTTCACGGGCAACAACAGATATAATTGAAGAAAGCCAATTAAGCATTGAAAGAAATTTTAATATTAATTATAGCTTATTTGATAATACTCAATTTTCATATAATAAAATTATATTAAGTGATAAGCCGCAAGAAAATTTTAATGATTTTTCAATGGGTTTAAAAACTCGCTCACTAGAATCATTTTCCTATAATTTTAGTCCTGACTGGATTAAAATATTAAATCCTAAATTTACCTACGATACTAATTTTTCATGGAATAAGCCATTGGCAAGCATAATTGATGCTGCAAACATTAACCTTTTAAAAGATACTTCTTTAAGTCTTTCAATAATACCGACTGAGCTTGTTTCTATGGTATATAAGCCTAAAGATCAATCAGATAAGAAGCCAAGGTCAAGAACAAGGTCAGAAAAAGTAAATAAAATTTACAATGATGGTAGAAAAATAGATTCCTCTTTAGGTAAAAAAATATACGATCAAGCTCAAAAAATTGATCCAATTAGCATCACATTTACAAATACAAATAATATAATTAATAATGGGATTGTAGGTGATATACCAATCTCCTATAAGTTTGGTTTCAAAGAAAATTTAGGGATAAATCCAGTTTCAGAAATTGGTTTTGATACAGGATTCAATGATAATAAGAAATCATTATCTATAAGATCTGGCATAAGACTTGCATCAAGAACTTCTTTAAATTTATCTTTTAATCAAAATATCAATTCTAATATAAACGGATTTAATATTGATACACGTTCATCATCAACAGATTTTTTAGCGTACGGTAAAAATCTCTCCAAAGGATTACCTTTTATGAACTGGTCATTAAGAGTTAGTGGACTAGAAAATATACCATTTATATCAGGATATGTAGATGCAATGTCATTAGAGCATTCCTTCTCCGGTAAAAAAAGTTTGGCTTGGAAATTTAATGATACAAGTATAAAAAGTATAGGGTTGCTAAACGTATCAGATTTTGAAGATAACTTTAAAGAGTCATTACAGTTTTCAAGAACAGTTAGCTCATTTTCACCTTTAATTGGAATAACAACAACCTACAAAAACGGTATCTCAACTAATATCAGAACAAACAATACATTAACTTTAGAACAAGTTCCTTACGGTCAAACTTTTATTACCAAAAATAGTCTATTGGGTAACATTACTTACAATTTTACAAGAGGATTAAGAATGCCACTTCCATTTTCGGATAGAAATATTTATCTAAGAAATAATTTTAATATTACCTTTAACTTTGACATTAACAATAGTAATGAGAAAGGCTCTAAAGATAAAATTAATTTTGTTGAACAGAATTTTACAAAGACAAGAAAAGGCGTTTTAAGGCTTTCATATGTCTTAACAGATGATCTTACTGCAGGATTATTTTATGAATACAGAACAAACGAGACAAGATTGACAGGGCAAAGAATAGATAGGGACTTTGGAATAAGCTTAAATATTTCAATTAGAGGGTAATCAATGAAATTTTTTCTATACATTATTTTATTTTTTATTATTTCATGTAATGAAAATAGTATACCTGATTTTAATCAAAAAAGATCATTTGATTTTTTAATTCAGCAATGCGAATTTGGCCCACGAAATCCTGGATCATCCGGATATAAATCCTTTTCAAATTATCTTGAAAAATTTCTTAAAGAAATAGATAATGAAGTCATAGTTCAAAATTTTAATTACCTTGAGCATATTACTGGAAAGGAAAGAGAGGGAAAAAATTTCATAATACAGTTTAATAAGCAAGCAACAACAAGAATGTTAATAGGTGCTCATTGGGATACTAGAGCTGTAGCGGACGAAGATCAAGATAATGAAAAAAATAATTTACCAATAATAGGCGCAAATGATGGAGCAAGTGGCACAGCTGTTTTGATGGAATTAGCATTAATTTTCAAAAAAAATAATCCACCTATAGGAATTGATATGATTTTTTTTGACGCTGAAGATGTTGGTATATCTGGTCAGCCTAGAACGTACGCAATGGGTTCTGAATATTTTTCAAAAAATTTACCAATCGCAAAATCAGATTTTGGAATAATAGTTGATATGGTTGGAGATAAAAATCTAAATATCCCAATTGAAAGATTTTCATATGGAATTGATAAAAAAAGAGTAATAGAGCTTTGGGGTTTGGCAAGTAAATTGAATTTAAGAGCTTTTAAAAAAGAAATTAGATATGAAGTTTACGATGATCATATTCCATTGTGGGAAAATGCTAATATTCCAACAATTGACATAATTGATTTCGATTATCCTAACTTATTTTATAACCACTGGCATACGCATAATGATACCCCAGAGAATTGTTCTGCGCAAAGTTTAGGTCAAGTTGGAACTTTATTAGTAAATTATATATATGAAAAATTTTAATAATACGATTTTTATCACTCTATTTTTAATTGGATGTTCAAGTGGTGGCGGGTCTAACCCAACTGATAGTCAAGATGGCAATAGTAATAATTCGATGTTATTTGATATTGCAAATGCAACTAATTACAATAATGATGACCAAATTGAAGTTGTTACATGGAATGTTAAATTATTTCCAACGCCTGATGATGGTGAAAATTCATCTGATTATGTTAAAGCATTACTTGAAAAATGGAATGCCGATATTTATTTATTACAAGAGATAAATTCAGAATCTAGCCTAATTTCTATGGTCAATTCTATGACCGATTATTCTTATATTGTTGATGACGAATCAGGAAATCTTGGTTTTGCATTAGTATACAAAGATGATTATATAACTTTTAACTCTAAAAATGAATTATGGTCAAACACTTCTAATTCTGATGATGGTGATTCAGATTATAATAATAATGCAGCATATCAGTTCGCAGATAGACCGCCAATGGAAAACTATTTAACATGGAGTGATGGAGTAGATTCATTTAATTTTTATTTAATTGGTATTCACTATAAATGTTGCGGTGACGGAGCATATAATGCTAATAATACTAAGGATGAAACAACTCGTAGACATCACGCTAGTCTTTTATTAAGCAATCATATTATATCTAATCGATCTAGTGATAATGTTATATTACTTGGAGATTTTAATAACGTTGGAGCTCAATCAATTACGAATCCTACACTCAGCCCTTTTACAGATCAGAATAATTTTAGTTCAGCTTCTTCATTTAAGTTAACAGATTTACAAATCTTAGAAGGTCCCTCAAGTGGATATTCTTGGCAAGGCTGGACAAGCTCTTATTCTGCTGCACATTTGGATCATATTATAATTAATCAACCAATGTTTGCTTACGATTCAGGTTCAATGGTTCAAGTAATATCAACTACCAATGAAACGGGACTAAGCGGTACGAATGTTTCTAATTTAATCTCAGATCATCAGCCAGTTATATACAGATTTTCCCCTTGAAGAGATTTATTTATTATTTCTTTCTGTCCTCAATGTATTTTTCTATAGTTCTTTCTCAGGATTTTTCAAGAATTGACAATCAAATCAATAACAAAAATTTTCGTGACGCTCAATTAATTTTGTTAGAATTAAATGAAGAATTTCCCAAAAATATCGATATATTGACAAGGTTATCAATTGTACATCATTTTATTTCGGAATCTTCGAAAAATAAATCTCTTAAACGAGAAAATAGCAATAAAGCATTTGAATATATAAAAGATGCATACAATATTGCTCCTGAAAATCCTAAAGTATTAAAATGGTATGTTATTTCACTTGGAAAAACAGTTGAAAATAAAAGTATTCGTAAGCAAATAGAAGAGTCTAAAAATATTGAAAAAATATCCTTAGCTGTAATTAAAGAGTTACCTGATGATGAATATTGTTATAATATTTTAGGTCAATGGCATTATAGATTAGCAGATTTAAATGGGCCATCAAGGAGAATAGCATCCCTTTTATTTACAAATCCTCCTGAAGGTTCTTTCGAGAAAGCCAAATTTTTTTTAGAACAAAGCATCAAAATTAATCCAGAGTATATTGGTACTTATTACTGGCTTGGAAAGACGTATATCAAATTAGGTGATACTAAAAAAGCTAATGAACTATTTAGGCAGGGTGTTGTTTTAGAAAGACCATTTAAAAGAGAAGAAGATATATTTATTAAAATGAATAAATTTTTGAAAAATAATTAAAGCTTTCTAACTTTTTTAAAATTTTTGGGAATTTTAAATTCATTAGGAAAAGCATTTATTTTTTTGTGTGTGTTTAAATCAAAGTTGAAACTTCCATTATCATCTCTAGAAATAAATTTGACAATTACAATATCTTCGTCAATTCCATATTTGCTAAAATCTCCTGAAATATCAAACCAATTATTTTCAAATTTATCAATCTGTTCCTTCATTGTTTTTACAAAACCAGGCTCGAGGGATTTTTTAGTAAACCAGATCTGAGTTGAATTAGACTCTCCAATTATAAGTTTATAAGCCTCAAATCCATTTATTTCTTCTGGAAATTCAGAGATAGAAAATTTCTCTATTTCATCATCCTTATCTATTGCATCATCAATTTGATTTTCTTTCTTTTTTTCTAAAACTTCTTCAAAGGATTTCGATGTAAATTTTTTTTTGTTAAAGTTAATTTCCTTTATTGTTGAATCTTGAAATGATATCATTGTTCCATTATGCATATCTCTACTCATTAAGCGCGCAACCCCTTTTCCCTTAAAAGTAAATTTAACTTTTGAAAAATAGCCTTGCTCTGTGTATAAAATTTTTGATTCAGATTGCATTGATCCCATTTTAAATGATGCTGATACAGATGTTTCAACTAAGAAATTATTTTGTGAGAAAAGTGTACTTGTAAAAAATATAATGAATAATGTTTTAACTTTTAAAAAAGTCAAAAGATTATAAACCTGTTTCTTGAACTGTTTTTTCTACTTCAGTTAGGGTGTTGTTTAAAGCTTCTTTTTCTTTATCGTTTAAATCAAAAGTAAGAACTTTTTCTACACCACCAGAACCAATAACTGTTGGGACACCGATAAAGTAACCGTTAACTCCAAATTCTCCATAGCACAACGCAGCACATGGAATAACTCTTTTTTTATCCCTAATGAAGCTTTCAACCATTTCTACTGCTGATTGAGCTGGAGCATAAAAAGCTGATCCTTTGCCAAAGAGTTTTACAATTTCACCTCCGCCAAATCTTGTTCTATCTTCTATGGATTTAATCGTTTCTTCACTTAGAAGCGAAGAAAGAGGAACTCCTCCTACTGTAGCTAGCCTACTTACTGGCACCATAGTATCTCCGTGTCCTCCAAGAACCACACAATTAACATCTTGTGAAGAAAGGTTGGTAGCTTCAGCAATAAATGCACGAAATCTTGCGCTATCTAAAGCTCCTGCCATTCCCACTACCTTGTTTTTGGAAAAGCCAGATATTTTATGAAATGCATAGACCATTGCATCAAGAGGGTTAGAAACTACTATTACAAATGAATTAGGTGCATATTTTTTAACTTGATTCGCAACGTTTGTCATGATGTCAAGATTTTTTTGAAGTAGATCTTCTCTGTTCATGCCTGGTTGACGTGGGAACCCTGCAGTGATAACTACTACATCGGAATCTTTAATGTGTTCAAAGTTTGAAGTTCCAGATAACTTAGAATCATATCCATCGTGTGGTAATAATTGTGAAATATCTAAAGCTTTACCTTTCATAAAATTTTCAGCTTCAGGGATGTCTACAATAACAATGTCGCCTAGTTCTTTCTGAGCAGATAGTAGTGCAATGTTGCCGCCAACTTGACCGCCACCAATCAATGCTATTTTAGGTCTAGACATATCTTAATTTAATTCTTGAACGCTAACAAAGGTAGTACCACCTTTTTTGCTAAACTTAACTAGGCCATGAGATGTAGCAAAAAGAGTGTCATCATTTCCTCTTTTAACATTTCTTCCAGGATGATATCTTGTTCCACGTTGCTTAATAATGATTCCACCAGCTAGGATTGACTGACCGTCTGAAACTTTAACTCCAAGCCTTTTAGCATTTGAATCTCTACCGTTTCTTGAACTACCCTGTCCTTTCTTATGAGCCATATTTAGTACCTTTTATTTTTTGTCTTCAGTTTTCTTTGCAGTTTTCTTTGCAGCTGGTTTTTTTGCCTTTGCTGCAGTAATTGACTGAATTTGTAATAATGTTAAGTCTTGTCGATGTCCACGTTTTCTTTGATAACCTTTTCTTCTCTTCTTTTTAATTACTGTGACCTTTGAGTCTCTTGAATGCTCAAGAACTTTAGCGCTTACATTATAGCTAGCTAGATCTTTTGAATCAAAGAGGTTTTTATCTTTGTCTGAAACAGCCTTGACATTTTCAAATTTAATAGTCTTGCCTTCAGCAACATCGATCTTAGAATTAACTAAGAGCTTATCACCTTTAGCGACTTTATACTGCTTTCCATATATTTCAACAATTGCAAACATAGCGTGGGAACTTAATAGCTAATTTTGTCCTTTTCAAGTACCGATTTCATTTGTTATATCTTTAGAATCAGACATCTTTGTAAATCTAAATTCATTCTTATTCATTGAATCGTCTGTAATTACTTTTAAGTACACAAAATTTTTCCACATTAAGCTTATATAATCTCTAGTTTTTTCTTTCTTTAAATAGTCAGCTAATCGTGGGTGTAGAAATAATTTTAATCGTAAATCTTTATGCTTCTTTTTATAATCACGCAACCAATAATCAATTCTTGTAAGAAGGGTGTCCTTTGAAAGAATTCTTCCATTTCCAGCACATACCTCACAACAATCAGTTAAGGAATCCATTATACTTAGACCAGTTCTTTCTCTAGTCATTTCAAGTACTCCAAATTCTGAAATTTGAGATACAGCTACTTTAGCACGATCTTTTCGAAGCTCTTTCTTCATTTCTAAAAAAATCTTTTTTCTATTTTCAGGTTTTACCATATCGATAAAGTCTATAAGAATTAATCCCGATAAGTGTCTCAATCTTAGTTGAGCACACACTTCTTTAGCAGCTTCCAAATTAATTTTTAAAGAATTTTCTTCATGGCCCTTTTTGCCAACAAATTTTCCGCTATTAACATCAACAACTACCATAGCCTCGGTTCTTTCAATAATTAGATAGGCGCCGCTTTTAAGCCATGCTTTTTTTCTTAACAATTTCATCATTGAATTGTCAATGCCACTATGTTTAAAAAGAGGCTCTCTTTTTCTGTAATGTTCTAAGGCATCCCCTATATCAAGAGCATCTTCTTTTACCATCTTATAAATTTTATTATAGTCGTCTTTTGAATCAACGATGATTTTTTCTACTTTTTCACTAATTAAATCTCTCAGAACGTTTGAAGTAACCTTTAAGTCATCATGAATAAGTGCCGGAGCTTTATTTTTTTCTGCTTTATTTAGTAGGTCATTGTACTTGCCTGTTGAGTTTTTATAATCATTTTCTATTTGAGCATCAGTTTTTCCTTCAGCAACAGTTCGTAAGATCATGCCTAATCCTGGTTTCTTGATGCTTAATGCTATCTTTTTTAATCTTCTTCTTTCAAACTTATCCCTCATTTTTTTAGATACACCAATGTATTTTGATTTTGGAATTAGTACGATAAATCTTCCCGCAATAGAAAGTTCAGTTGTAACGCGAGCTCCTTTCTTATCAAAAGGTTCTTTTATTACTTGAACAATAATTTCTTGTCCAGGTTGTAATAGGACATCAATTTCTTTTGAGTGTTTTGTTTTTTCATTTTTTTCGGCAATTAATTCAGAATCTGATATTTCTGAAAATGGTAAAAACGCATTTGCCCCTTGGCCAATATTAACAAACGCTGCTTGCATCCCAGGGATAACATTTTCAACTATTCCTTTGTAAATATTACCCACTGTTCTTTCTTGTGATTGCTTATCAACATGTAGCTCTGCAAGCTTGCCATTTTCTGTAACGGCAATGCGTGTTTCACCTACTCCTTTGCTGATGTAGATTTCTTTCTTCATCTGTGTATAACCTCATTTTGTCAGGAATATCTGACTTTTTACTTTGAATTGAGGTAAGAAGAAATTTTTATAAGAAAATTATCTTTTACTTTAAAAAAAATTATAAAAAAACTGTTTAGCATTTAGCTTCAAAATTAGCTTCAAGCCTCAAATTCATATTAATTTAACGAAATTTACATTTAAAATACATATAATCAAGTCTAATGTTTAATGAAGAGTTAATAGCAGCAAAAGTAGCATCTAGAAATGCGGGCAAGATTTTAATGGATTTCTATGGGAGCGATAATAAAGAAATTGAGTTAAAAGGCATAGACAACCCAGTAACGATTGCAGATAAAAAAGCTGATAAATATCTATATGAATTCTTATCAGGAGAATTTCCAGATGATGGTTGGCTATCAGAAGAAACAGTTGATACAAAAGAAAGATTATTAAAAGATAGAGTATGGATTGTAGACCCTCTAGATGGAACAAAAGAATTTATAGAAGGAGTGCCACACTTTTCAGTTAGTATTGCACTAGTAAAAAACGGTGAACCGGTAGTTGGTGTTATTTATAATCCTGCAAAAAATGAAATGTTTTCTTGTCAAAAAGGAAAAGGAATGTACTATAATGGGTCTAAAATGAAAATAAGTTCTAATAAATCTTTAGCAGAATCCTCAATAGTTGTCAGTAGAAGCGAATTAAAAAGGAATGAATGGGATCCTTATAAAGATAAATTTAAGGAAATCAATCCAATTGGTAGTGTTGCATATAAATTAGCTCTTGTGAGCGCTGGTAAATACGACATCTTTGCAACGGTTGCCCCAAAAAATGAATGGGATATTTGTGCTGGAGATTGTTTGATTAATGAATCAGGTGGAACTTTTAAAACAATTAATGATAAAAAAATTATTTATAATCAAAAGAAAACACTTGTTACAGATACAATTATAGCCTCAAATTCTACATTATTTGAGGGGGTTTCAGATTTACTTTTTTAGTTTAAAAATCCGTTTATTAACATAAATTAAATTTAACAGATGAAATATATAGGACCAGATTTTTGCAACATTACATCACTCTTATCTGATGAAGAGTTATTAATTCAGAAAACTGCAAATGAATTTGTAGCTAAAGAATTTTTGCCAGTTGTAAATGATTATTATGAAAAAGGTTCATTTCCAAAAGAATTAATAGGAAGGATGGGTGATTTAGGTTTTTTCGGCGCGACACTTCCTAAAAAATATGGAGGCAGTGAAATTAGTAGTACTGCATATGGACTAATAATGCAAGAACTTGAAAAAGGCGATTCTGGCCTTAGATCAGTTTGTAGCGTCCAAGGCGGATTGGTAATGTATCCAATTTTTGAATATGGCTCAGAAGAGCAAAAAGAAAAATGGCTACCTAAACTTGCTGCTGGAAAAGCAGTAGGATGTTTTGGTCTAACAGAATCAAATCACGGATCAGATCCAGGAGGAATGACTACAAAAGCAGTCAAAGATGGAGACGATTGGATAATTAACGGTTCAAAAATGTGGATTACTAATGGATCTATTGCTGACGTTGCTGTTGTTTGGGCTAAAGATGAAGAAGGGGTGGTCAGAGGATTTTTGCTTGAAAAAGGTATGGAAGGATTTTCTGCAACAAACATTCATGGTAAAATGAGTTTAAGAGCATCAATCACATCTGAATTATTTATGAAAGATGTTAGAGTTTCTGACAAAAATAGATTACCTGGAATAGAAGGTTTGAAAGGACCTTTATCATGTTTAACTCAAGCTAGATATTCTATTGTTTGGGGTACTATTGGTGCAGCAATTGACTGCTATGAGGTTGCACTTAGTTATAGTAAGGATAGAAAACAGTTTTCCAAACCAATTGCAGGTTTTCAATTAACACAACAAAAACTAGTCAATATGGTTCAAGAAATAACCAAAGCTCAATTGCTTGCATTGCAGTTAGGTAAGCTAAAAGATGAAAATCTATTAGATTTTTCTCATATATCTTTAGGTAAAAAAAATAATGTAGCAATTGCTAGAGATTGTGCAAAAAGTGCTCGTGAAATTTTAGGTGCAAATGGTATTATGGATGATTACTCAGTTATGAGACATATGATGAATCTTGAAACAGTATATACATATGAAGGTACTCATGAAATTCATACACTTATTCTTGGACAAAAAATTACAGATATACCAGCTTTTGAATAGCTTTATCTATCGATTCAATTATTTTACATAAAATAT
>Ga0209631_10002213_pt1 | contig 23515 bp, 12 predicted proteins | sample COG_08_FD_184752 | JGI IMG/M metagenome (GOLD analysis project Ga0209631, IMG submission 184752) | Pelagic Microbial community sample from North Sea - COGITO 998_met_08 (SPAdes) (version 2) | ecosystem: Environmental > Aquatic > Marine > Neritic zone/Coastal water | place: Helgoland, sampling... | reverse complement strand
AGTGAGACGCGCGCGGCGACTGCGAGACGAATCGTGGTTCGTGCCGGCGCGACAGAGCGAAGGAGAGAGCGCGAGTGGGCTCTCGAGAGAAGCGAGCGGGCTTACACGACCGAAGGGCAAGGGTCGCGGGTTCGCCAGATCGGGCTTAGAGGTGAAAGCAGTGGGCACACATCCGTCGAACTTCACGAACGATGGGCCGTGCTCCCGCGTTCAGCGGCGGCGCCTCCGGCCGCTCCAAGGGCAACATGTACGGAGAGGCCGGCAGGGGTAAGGGCCATCACGCCTCACGCGGCCGCGGCGACAAGGGCGGCGACGGCGACTGGAAGAACCAGAAGTCGAGGCTGCAGATGGCGCAGGAAGAGGACGCCCTCGAGGCTGGGCTCGGCTTCGTGAACTTCACGGAGGGCGACGAGAGGCTCGGATGGCTGGTGAACGTGTCATCGGTGAGTGCCCGAACCACCCGATACGGGCGCTTTCGTCGAATAGGGCGGTATCAAAGGACGGGATCGCATCGATCCATCCGCGATACCCCCGTCGATGACCGCCCCGCGCGCCACACCTCCCGCGCTCGATTCAAAATCTCCCAAGCTTGGCACCCCACCCCTTTTTCCCGCTTTTCAAATTTCCGCAAACTCACGGACCAAACCCTTCTCCACCCACGCGATCCAGACCACCATTCAGGAGCCCGAGACCGGCAAGGAGTTCAGCGCCGTCAACTGTTACTTCATGCAGCAGGACGGCGAAACCTTCAAGGCGCAGGTTCGGTACGCCCCGTACTTTCTCCTCGCCACCAAACCCGACTGCGAACACGACGTCGAGGCGTTTCTTCGCCGCCGGTACGAGGGTAAGATCCTGAACGTGACGGTGGAGGACAAGGAAGACTTGGACCTCAAGAACCACCTGTCGGGTCTGACGCAGAAGTACCTCAAGGTGACCTTCGCGACGGTCCAGGACCTGATGGACGTGCGGCGCGAGGTGCTGCCGATGGTGAAGAAGAACCAGTCGCGGTCCGAAGCGGCGGAGGCGTACGAGGCGCTGCACCAGATGGAGGCCAGCGCCGTGGCCCACGCGGGCCGCGCGCACCACGGCGTCAGCCGCGGCGGCGAGCAGAAGTCCACCAAGGGCAAGCGCGCCATCGCCAACTACGCGGATGCCATGATGGACATCCGCGAGTACGACGTCCCGTATCACATGCGATTCCTCATCGACACCGAGACCCGGTGCGGCTGGTGGTACCAGGTCAAGGCGGTGCAGGGCGAGGTGACGCTGACGCACCGGAGTGACATGCTCGCGCGCGGTGAGGTCAAGATCTGCGCGTTCGACATCGAGACCACCAAGCTGCCGCTCAAGTTTCCCGACGCCGAGTACGATCAGGTGTTTATGATCTCGTACATGCTGGACGGGCAGGGCTATCTGATCATCAACCGCGAGGTGGTGAGTGCCGACGTCGACGACTTCGAGTACAACCCCAAGCCGGAGTACCCCGGGCCGTTCATCGTGTGGAACGAGCCCGACGAGGCGGCGCTGTTGAGGCGCTGGTTCGATCACATGCGCGAGGTGCAGCCCAGCGTCTACGTCACCTACAACGGTGACTTTTTCGATTGGCCCTTCGTGGAGACCAGGGCGGAGAAGTGCGGCATGAGCATGTACCTCGAGCTCGGCATGCGGTGCGACAGGAAGACGGGCGAGTGCCGCTCGAGGAGCGCGCTGCACCTCGACGCGTTCGCGTGGGTGAAGCGCGATTCCTACCTCCCGGCCGGGTCGCACGGCTTGAAAGCGGTGACCAAGGCCAAACTGGGATACAATCCCGTGGAAGTTGACCCTGAGGACATGCTCCCGTTCGCGCAGACGCACCCGCACCACATGGCAGCCTACTCAGTCTCCGACGCGGTGTCCACCTACTACCTCTACATGACCTACGTGCACCCCTTCATCTTCTCGCTCGCGACGATCATCCCGCTGTCGCCCGACGAGGTGCTCCGGAAGGGCTCCGGTACCCTGTGCGAGGCGCTGCTGATGGTGGAGGCGTACCGCGCCAACATCGTGTGCCCAAACAAGACCCAGAGCGAAGGTGAGAAGCACTTCAGGGGCCACCTGCTGGAGTCCGAGACGTACATCGGCGGACACGTGGAGTGCCTCGAGGCGGGTGTCTTCCGAGCCGATATCCCGACCAAGTTCAGGATGAACCCCAAGGGGTACCAAGGCCTGCTCGACTCCCTCGACGAGGACCTCAAGTACGCGCTGTACCACGAGGGTAAGCAGATGACCCCGGAGGATGTCGAGAACTACGACGAGGTTCGCGCCGCCATCGCCGAGAAGCTCGTGGATCTGCGCGATAACCCGACGCAGATGGCCAAGCCACTCATCTACCACCTCGACGTCGCCGCGATGTACCCCAACATCATCCTCACCAACCGACTGCAACCCTCCGCGATGGTCACGGAGGACGTGTGCGCGTCCTGCGACTTCAACAGGCCGGGTAAGACCTGCCTCAGGGAGATGGAGTGGCTGTGGAGGGGCGAGCACTCCGCCGCGACGTCCTCGGAATACGCCGCCATCAAGGCGCAGCTCGAGGCTGAGAAGTTCCCGGCGTTGAGCGATGGGAAACCGAGGTACTGGGCGGACCTCTCGTACGAGGAGCAGGCTGTCGCGAAGAAGAGCCGTCTCAAGATGTACAGCCAGAAGGTGTACAAACGCGCCACGGACAAGCCGATCACGGAGACCAAGATTGGCGGAATCTGCCAGCGCGAGAACGGCTTTTACGTCGACACGGTGAAGAACTTCCGCGACCGCAGGTACGAGTACAAGGGCCTGAACAAGATGTGGAAGGGTAAGCTCGGTGACGCGAAGAAGAGCGGCAACCCCATCGCGGTGCAGGAGTCGAAGGACATGGTGACGCTCTTCGACTCTCTTCAGCTGGCGCACAAGTGCATCCTCAACTCGTTCTACGGGTACGTCATGCGCAAGGGTGCGCGCTGGTACTCCATGGAGATGGCCGGCGTGGTGACCTACACCGGCGCCAAGATCATCCAGATGGCCAAGCGGCTCGTCGACGACATCGGCAAGCCCCTCGAGCTCGACACGGACGGCATCTGGTGCTGCCTCCCCGGGTCCTTCCCCGAGGAGTTCACCCTCAAGCCCAAGGAGGGCGTGGACAAGAAGAAAGTCACCATCTCCTACCCGTGCTCCGTCCTGAACCGACTGACGGCGTTGCAGTGCACCAACGACCAGTACCAGACCCTCACCGACAAGCAGAAGAGGACCTACGAGACCTCCTCGGAGATGACCATCGAGTTTGAAGTCGACGGACCGTACAAGGCCATGATCCTCCCCGCGTCCAAGGCGGAGGGCGTCCTCATCAAGAAGCGATACGCGGTGTTCAACTTCGACGGCTCCCTCGAGGAGCTCAAGGGGTTCGAGGTCAAGCGCCGCGGTGAGCTCAAGCTGATCAAGCTGTTCCAAACCGAGGTTTTCGACGAGTTTCTCAAAGGAACCACGCTGGAAGAAGTTTACGACGCCGTCGGCAAGGTGGCGAACAAGTGGCTCGACATGCTCGACAGCAAAGGTAAGGATCTCACCGACGAGGACCTCGTCGACTACATCTCCGAAGCGACGACCATGTCCAAGAGCCTCGCGGAGTACGGCGACAGGAAGTCGTCGGCGTGCACGACGGCGCGTCGGCTCGGCGCTTTCATCGGCAACGACATCGTCAACGACAAGGGTCTCAAGGCGCAGTACATCATCACCAAGAAGCCGACGGACGCGCCCACGTCGCAGAAGGCGGTGCCCGTGACCATCTTCCAGGCTGAGCCCGCGGTCGCCCGGTCCTTCCTCCGCGAGTGGACGAAGGATATCCCCCCCGGCGAGCCCGACGAGGTCCCCGACATGAGGGAGATGCTCGACTGGGAATACTACAAGCAGCGCCTCGGGAACGCCATCCAGAAGATCATCAGCATCCCCGCCGCGCTCCAGCACGTCGTTAACCCTTGCCCGCGGGTCATCCACCCCGACTGGCTCCACAAGATGCTGCGGGAGAAGGATGACAAGTTCAAGCAGTGCAAACTCGCCGACCTATTCGGTGCGCAACACGAACGCAACGAGCTCGCCGCCAAGGACCCCAACGCACCCGCATTGGACCAAACCACCACCCCGGGCAAGAAGGGACCGAGCGACGAGCTCGACATGGAGGACATGGCGGGCGGCGCCCCCGGTACGCTCATCGGCAAGACATCCGGGCCCAGGGTCCAACGGTTTTTCCGCGGCGCCGCCGAGGACGCGGCTCCGGGCGGGGTGCCCACCACACCGGAGACCGGCGCCGTCGCATCCCGCGCCGTCCCGGGATCCGGCCCCACACCCGGCCGCGCCACTGGCGCCGTCCGCAAGAGCCGCGACGCGATGGACCCGGTGGAGATTGCGCGAGAGACGCTGGAGGCGTTGGGCGCGTGCCCCGACAAGAAGGACGACTTTGACGGTTGGCTCCAGCACCACAAGGCGAAGTGGCGGCTGCAAAAAGCCGAGCGCAAGCGACGCCGGGTGCAGGAGGCCGATGCCCTCGCCGCGGCGGGCGGCGTCACCCCCGGCTTTGGCAGATCCATGACCCGCCCCAGGGCGTTTGGCCCCGGCGGCTTGGGCGCGTTTGTGGAGTCGCGAGAGCGAACGCTGGCGTCGTCGGCGTGGCAGCTGGTTCAGATCGAGCCCAACTCCGCGGGACCCGGGCACTTCACCGCGTGGGTCCTCGCCGCGGGCACGATCCACTCCGTCCCGATCAAGGTATCGCGTCGCCTCACGGTGGCGATGCGGTCGCCGGACCGGGAAGGCGACCTCGGCCTCGGCGGCAAGAAGCGCGTCGCCGCCATTCTCCCTCGCGGCGCCAAGGCTGAGCACGTGTACGAGGTCAAGATGGAAGAGTCGGAGTTCACCTCCGGCCTCGAGGTTGTCGACCTACTCGCCGACCCCAACGTCCTCGGCGTGTTCGAGCGGCACGTCCCGCTGATCGAGACGGCGGTGCAACGAGTCGGCTGCGTCGCCACCCTGCGCCGCGACGCCGACGCCAAGGACGCCAACGCGGTGCTCGAGTACGACCTCGACGACCTCGAGATGCGAACCACCGCGGAGTGCGGGTACGTACCCCTCGCCGATCCGGATTCCGCCACGGCGGTCCGCGGCATGATGCGCCACGTGTCTCTGTACCGCGCCGGCGGTAAGGACAAGGGCGTCTACGCGCTTCACACCCCAGCCGCGGGGTCCGCCGTTTTGGTGGTGGTCGAGCCCGGCGCCGTGGGTAACGGCCGGCGGCAACAGGGCGTGCGCGAGGTGACTGCCGCGTCGATGGACCGAGGGTGGCGCGCCGCGAGGGCTGAGCTCAAAGCCGCCGCCGACGACGCCGTCGCCGACGACGCGGCGACTGACGAGGGTGAACCCTCGGTCAAATGGACCGTGGAGTACGTCAAGGACGACGAAGCCGCGGGATTGGCGGTGTCCAGGCACCTCCAGGCGTACCTCGAGGATCCCAAGGGACCCGCGCTGTGCCTCGTGGAGGCTCCCGCGGACTCGGGCGTCGACGCCGGAGCCGACGGATCGATCCGGCGTGAGGGCGTCGCTGGAAGGCTGGGCGCCATGATCCCGGCGCTCGCCAGGCTTCCCGTGGTGTGCGTCCCCGCCAACGCCGCGGACTCCGCGTCCATGCCCGCCATCGGGTGGCAGGTCAACGCCGCCAAGACGGCGTGCACGCGCGTCGCGGCTGCCGGCGACTGGCTCGCCGAACGCGTCGCCATCTCGCGGTACGCTCACATCCCCGTGGGTAACCTCGGCAGCGACTGGTGCCTTCACACCGCGGATACGTTCTTCGCGCGGGCGTTGCGGGACTCCGCTCAGCTCCTGTGGACCGGGCCCGGCGGGGTGCCGGACCTCGGGGGCGGTAGCGGCGACGGCGCGCTCTCCGGGCTGGACGATACCCTGGTGACCACGCGGGCGGAGGTGAACAACCCGGGGGCGTACAGGTGCGTGTGCGTCGAGCTCAAGGCGCACCACCTCGCCGTGTGCGCCATCGCCAACGCGCACCTCCTCAACGACCTGGAGCAGGGTGCGCTGTTGGGGTACGAGCAGAGCACCGTGGGTGGCGGTAAGGATAAGGGCGACAGCGGCGTCCGGGGCGGGCACGAAGCGGCCGCCGCGTTTAGGACGCTGCGGACGCTCGTCAACAACTGGCTGGTGGACGCCACGGAACGACGTAACCCGTACGCGGATGCCCTCCTCGGGCAGCTCAGGCGCTGGCTCCTCTCCGCGTTCTCGTCCCTCCGCGAGCCCGCGCTGCGGCACCTGGTGGAGCTGTGCATGAAGAAGGTGTTTACGCTGCTGCTGGCGGAGGTGAAGAAGCTCGGCGCGACGGTGATCCACGCGGACATGCAGACCATCACCATCGCCACCGGCAAGAACAGGCTCGCGTCCGCCGCCGCGTTCGTCGACGGCCTCCGCGCGTCCCTCCGCAGACGCGAGCTCTTCTCCTGGCTGGAACTCGAGCCCTCGCGTCAGTGGCACTCGCTTCTCTTCCGCGGTCCTTACGATTACGGCGGCTTGCTAGCCTCCGCGCTCCCCGGCGCCAAGCAGTGGTCCGGGCACGATACCCTCGGCCCCGACGACTTCGAGCTCGACCCGAAGACCACCGGCGCGAACGGGGTGGACGACGCCGCCGAGGCGCTGGACATGCACTGGAACATCGCGTCGTTTCTCCCCGAGTCTATCCGCGAGCACTTCGAGGTTGTCGTCTCGGAGTTCATCTTCAGGCCGTGGAAGCGGGACTTTGGCGGCGGGCTCGAGGACGTCGACCGCGAACCCGAGTACGAGGTGGAGAGCGACGAGGAGGACAACGCCAACACGCGCCCGGTGCCCAACGTCCGGAGCACCGGTCTGGAGGACGAGGGCGACGAAGCGTTGGACTCCACCCCGCCCCAGCCCGCGACGGAGCCGCCCTCGGTGACGTTCGAGGACGACGCCGACGTGAACCCCGGTGAACCGATGACCCAGCTCCAGGGCCGCGAGGCGAGGGAGGCGGCGGCGGAGGAGAGGTCCGCGTGGCTCGCGGGGCAGGTGCGCGGGTACTTCTCCCAGCGGATCCTCCGTTTGGTGGGCGAGATCAACCGCGTTCTCGGCCCGGGGACGGCCCGTAACCTCGGCCCGCAGCACAAGTTCCCGAACCCGCCGGGCGCGCACCTCCCAACCGAACTCCGGGGCTCGCCCGCGCTGGCGTTCGTCAAGACCTTGGTGGCGGTGCTCTCGCTCGATACGGGCGTGGAGGGACCGGTGGCGTTGCTTCGCAAGAACGCGCTCAAGCTCCTTCGAGTCCCCGAGTACGCTCCGATGGCTGAGTTCCGCGAGCCGTGCGTCACCTTCGTGATGCGCGACGCGGTGTGCGACTACTGCAGCGCGTGCGTGGACCTGGACCTGTGCAGGGACGAGAGATTGGTGGAGGAACAAAACTGGGACTGCGTCTCGTGCGGGAACCCTTACGATCCGCAGTGGATCGAAGGTACGCTGGTGGCGCACGTCAACGAGCGCGTTCGGACCGCGCAGCTGCAGGACCTTCGATGCGGGCGGGACCGGCGCATCAAGGTGAGCCACCTCGGCGCGAGGTGCGCGTGCGGCGGGTTGTACAAGTGCGTCGAGGATCAGAGCGCGGTGGCGGATGACTTGCGGGTGATGCACGACATCGCGCGGCACCACGAGTTCGCGGTGTTGAAGGACGTGGTGGAGTGGGTGGTACGGTCGTCGCCGAACTTGTCGCACGCCAGAGCCGTGCTGGAGCTCGAGGATGCGAAGTGAAGGGACGACGGCGGGGGGAGACTACGGGACATATTCATCGAATTGAAGTAAACGAAAACTGAACGTTTAGTCTGTTTCGTCATCGTCGCTATCATCACCCGGTATCATCGGTGTCTATCCCGCGTTTGCGATTCCACCTCGGGTCTGTCATGTCTACGACGATCGGGACGGCGGTAAGGGCGCGGTTGACGACGATGATTAAGAAGCGGCTCGACGTCGTATTACAACGTTATAGTTTAGACGGATCCGCGTTCTATTTTTATCGTCGGTTCGGTTCTCGTCGTCGTCAGGTCGGTCGCACCCAGCGGATGATGATGCGCTGCGACTGGACGGCATGTGCGGTGCGTTCGGTGGTGTATCGAACGTTTCGTGTCGTGGGTGTGTTCGTGTCGTTCGTGTCGTGGGTGTCGTTGGTGTCGTTGGTGGTGGCCCGCGGATGGAGCGGCGGGTTTGGTTCACGCCGGAGAGCGGCGGATGTGATGTGCGGCGGCGTACTCGGAGGTGATTAGAGAGGTTACGGTAAGACGTACCTATCGCATTCACCGCTGTAGTACTTCAGGTTGAAAGGACCCGAACCTTTATCATCTTTCGTGTTGCACCAGAATGATACGCGGGCTCTATTCGCCCGAAGCGTGGCGCGCCCCGTGCAGCAGAGGCACGCCAACTCGTCGGCCGCAGCCTGATCCCCAGCAGGGGTGCCTTTGCCATTAGTGCCAGTCTGCAGGCCCGCGATGGTGTCCTCCCGCTTACAGCCAGTAAAGCCGTTGTTAGTCACCAACGGCACTTTTTTGCAGATGAGCTTAGTGGCCTGGGCGTAGTCAAAGGACCCTAGACCACCCGTAGGGGGCGTACCCGTATCGATCTGGTCTTCCAGAAGCGGTCCGCCCAGGCAGCAAACCGGTGATGAGGAATACTTGTATCTGCCGATTTCTGCAACGTAGCCGGTTTCCACGTGGGTGGTCTGGTAGCTGTTGCTGTCCCTTTCGCTGCGGCCGCGGCCCAAGTCCTCCTGCAGGAGGCTGCGGCGGCGGCCGCTGGGTGCGTAGAAGTCCACCTCGGCGTAGACCTTGGCGCTGGAGCAGGTGTAGCCGGGGCAGCACTCTTTGTGGCTGCTGCACGTTTGGAGGTCCACGAAGCCGGTCTTCTGGATCGAGGCGCTGGAGCATCCGCTCGAGTAGCTGTGTGAATGCCTGCTGACGTCGGCGACGGTGGGCTCGGTGGTGACCGTAGCGTCGGCGACCGCGGCGTCGCGAGAAGCCGCGACGGCCTGCTGCAGCGAGCGGCGGGGCGTGGGCGTATCGGAGGTGGCGGCGGCGGTGGCGTGCGCGAAGCACGCGCCGAACGCGAGGAAAGCGACGAGCGCCGCGTATATCGCGCGGGAGGATCGCACGGAGAACATGTCGGAGACAAAGTAGGCGAAGGTATCGTTGGGGATGTTAGGTGCGCGCGTGCTATGCGTGTCGCGCGTGCGGATACTGCGAAACGACACACGCCAAGATAAGAAAACGAGGAAAACGCTAGTCATCGAGTCCAAGAACGCGTATCAGCCGACGACGTCTTATCGCGCATTCCGAGACGTTGTCGTGGTTCGGTGGCGCTTTCGGCCCGGACCGAGGAACGAACACTTTCGGCCCGGACCGAGGAACGAACACTTTCGGCGCTCGTGCTGTGTGAGCCTTGTTGTCTGAGCAAAGTCACTAACATTGTTTGTTTTATCACAATTAGTGTGTTTGCTCATATAATACCCCGCTAATTCGCAATTGGTATTTGTTTTCGTAACTGAAACATGTGCAGTCTGCTCGTTCACCAACCAAAGTTGCGAAGTTGCGGCGGCTCAATCGAGGAGTCAGTAGTAGGCGCGCGTCGCTGGAGGGCGAGCGCGTATCAGCGATGTTCGGATCGCGGGAGTGGGACCCCTCGGGGTCCCTCGGTGGGACGGGCGCTGAGAGTTCGAGCGGCGACGCGAGCGCATCGGAGACCCGCGGGATAGCAGCGGACGCGAGCGGCGGAAGGATTGCGACGCCGAGTGCCGTCTCGCAGCGCTCGCGGGACTGGCGTCGTTCCATGTTCGACCGAGCGCTCGCGAACGCCGCGCGCGTCGCGTCCTCATCCTCGGCATCCACGCCGTTCACCGCGCCGTCCGCGGTCGAGAGCACAGCTGTGGGCGGCGTCGCGCGCGGGCCGCCGCCCGCGTTGCCTCGACGCGGCATCCTCCACGACGCCACGTACGCGCTCACCGATCCGCAGGTGAGCCACGCGCTGGCGGGATCCGCCGCGGGCGCCATCGCGGCGACGATAGTGTGCCCCCTGGACGTCCTCAAAACCAGGCTACAGGTGTCCACCCTGCGCGTCGGGGGAGACGCGTACGTGTCGACGCTCCAATCGCTCTCGGCCATCGCCAGGACGGAAGGGGCGCTCGGGCTCTACCGCGGTCTCACCCCGACGATCGTCGCGCTCTTACCCAACTGGGCGGTGTACTTCACCGTGTACGAGGGGCTCAAGGAGTTCATGGAACCCGCGCACGGCGACGGCGGCGGCTCCGAGGCGACCGGGGCGGCGCCGTCGTCGTCGCCGCATCTGAGGCACATGATAAGCGCCGCGGGCGCGGGGATGGCGACGGTGTTCGTGACCAACCCGCTGTGGGTCGTCAAGACCCGGCTGCAGGTGCAGCACTCCGAGGCGTTGCGCGCATCGATGCCGAGACGGGTTCCGTACAGCGGCGCGTTCTCCGCGCTTCGAAGGGTCGCCGCCGAGGAGGGCGTGAGGGGCTTGTACAGCGGCCTCGCGCCCTCGTTGGCGGGGATATCGCACGTGGTGATCCAGTTCCCGGTGTACGAGCAGCTCAAGCTGGAGCTGGCGACGCGGCGGGGTAAGGGCGTGGAGGCACTCACGCCGACGGAGCTGGTGGTGGCGTCCGCGGTGGCCAAGATGGTGGCGAGCTCGGTGACGTACGTTTATTTTTTTATTTCCGTATGGGCAATTGTACTGACGTCGTGTTTTTTTACAGGTACCCGCACGAGGTGATTCGGTCGCACGCGCACGTGCAGGGGTTGGGGCCGTTCGAGGGACTGTTCGGGTTGATTGGACGGATATATAAGGACGGCGGGGGTTGGAGGGCGTTCTACAGGGGCGTGGGGACCAATCTGGTGAGGACGACGCCCGCGGCGGCAATCACGTTTACGAGCTACGAGCTCATATCTCGGCAGCTTCGGACATTGGGCGCGACAATCAGGGGCGAAGACGAAGACGGCGACGGCGACCGTTAGGGGCGAAGACGAAGACGGGATTCGTAGCGCGCGTCTCGAGCGGTTAGTCGTGTCAGCACATAATATAGTGATTACATCAGAGTCTTGAAATTATTTCTTCCTTTCGTTTCCCCCACCCGACAAAAGCGCCGCGTTACATGACGACGCAGTTGCACCCGGGTTGATCCCCCGCACCCCCCGCGCCACCCTTCTTCCCCTTGACGAGCGCAGCCTTCTTCTCGAATTTAGAGATGTACCCGATGCTGCGCAGGACGTTGGCGACGCGCATGAACGTCGGCCGCTCCTTCGGATCCGAGTGCCAGCACTGCTCCACCAGCTTGCACATCTCCTCGCACCGTCTGCTCTCGTACGCAGCCATGAAGTTCCACCCCGGTCGTGCCTTGTCGCTGCTCGCGGCCCTGTGCGCCCACGTGATCGGGTCACCGAACGCCAGCAAACCCTCGAACAGTTCGTACACCACCATGGCGTAGGAGTACACGTCGCACTTGAGACCGTAAAACTCGTGCTTGAAAACCTCGGGAGCCATGTACTTGTACGCACCCGTCTCCCCGGTCATCAGGAACGCGTGGTTGTACAGTTGCGAGTACACCTTCTCGACGTACTCCGCGGACTTCTTCTCCGTGGTGGGCAGGAAGGACGGCGAGAGGCGAACGTCCTCGTCGTCCCGGGCGGGCTCTCGAGGCGTGGTGATGTCGAACATCTTGGAGAGGCCAAAGTCCGCAACCTTGGCGACGCCGTTGCCGGTGAGCAGGATGTTCGCGGGCTTGATGTCGCGGTGGATGACGGCGTAGGGTCGCCTGGAGTGCATGTAGTTGAGCGCTGCCGCGATGTTGCTCGCGATCTTGAACGCGCGATCGAAGTCCATCTTCTTGCCCCACGACTGCAGCTCCAGCAGCTTCTGCTGCAGCGACCCGCCGCCCATCAGCTCGCAAACCATGATCGGCGGCTGCCCAGCCTTGTACCCCACGCCCAGGAACTGCACGATGTTCGGGTGCACCAGACGGCACCAGATGGACATCTCGCAGTTGAACTCCTTCAGCGCGATGGCGTCCGTCATGCAGTCGCTCTTGAGCGTCTTGATCGCCACGGGGGAACCGCGCCACCGGCCGCATCGAATCTCCCCAAAGGCACCCTCGCCCACGACGTCGTCCACCTTGACGTCCCACGGCAGCAGCTCCCACTCCGCGGTTCCGTCCGGGAGGAAGTACACGCTCTGGGTCATCGAGCGCTCCAGGGTGTTGAAAGCGTCGTCCAGTTGCTTCTCCTTTGAAACCGCCATCGCCGCGCTCGGGTCGGCGGAATCTCCTCCGCTGGAATCCTCGTCGGCGATCGCCTGGAGCTTTTGCTTGGTCGCCTCCGTTATGGTGACGGCACCGTCGGCGTCGTCGTCGGAGTCGGAGCCGTCCTGCGGGCCCTTCATCTTCTTCACCTTGATGGACTTGGCGGCGGCGTCGGGCGTCGCGGGCGCCTCCGTGGAGGACGACTGCGACGACAACTTGGACGGCACCTTGGTGGGGTTATCCGCCATGGATGCCTTGACCCGCGGTGAGGACCCGATGAAGTTATCAGGGTCCATGGCGATGGTGTTGTACTGCTTGCTCGTCGGCGAGTCCAGGCCCGGCGCGGACTGGCCCGGCGCGTCCAGCTGAGCGAGGTCGGTGAGCGACGCGCGGCGCCTCCTCCCGCCCGAGGACTTGGACTTGGCCATCATGCCGGGCTGCTCGGACGGCTCCGGGGAGTTCCTCGGCGGTGTCTCGATGGGCTGCTTAGTGCCCCTGTTCCAGTCGATGTTCACGCCGTGCCTGGCGCCCGCGGCGAGGAGGTGACGAACAGCTTCCTCGTGTCCCGCCTTTGTCGCCTCGTCCAGCGCGGTTCTACTCCAGTTGTCGGTGGCGTTGATGTCGACGCACACCTCGGTGACGAGGTGCATGAGCACCTTCATGCATCCGTTCGACGCGGCGACGTGCAGCGCGGTGGTCCCGCTGGTGTTCCTGGAGTTGATGCTCATGAGGTCGATCTCGTTCTCCTTGATGCACGACAGAAACGAGGGGAGGTTGTCAACCTTGGCGTGTTCCAGCATCACCGCCACGCCCGCCGCTTTTTGCAACATCGCGCTCGCGAGCGTCTTGGCGTCGTTCACCAGAAAGTCCTCCATCGTGCGGCTCTTATCCCGCATGTTCACAACCTCCGAGCTCGCATCCTCGTTCTCCAGGGTGGTGACGTACTCCGATAACGACCGCGAGTTGGCGCGCTGGGTGTTGATCTCCGTCTCGAGGCCCTCTTTGGCGACGGCCAGCTCGGTCTCGTCGTACTCGATGACGGACCCGCGCCTTCGCCGCCCGGTGGCGCCCTTGCCGGAGAAGCTGCGCTCCACGCCGTTCGGTGATGACGCGCCGCCGGAGAGATCGGAATCCCCGGCCGCGACGACGTACACGGACGCCTTGCCGTCGGCGCTGAGGCCGACCTTGACCGTGGTGGACTTTTTTGGGAGCGCCTTGGAATCGCCGTTGGTGGACGGTTTGTCGAAGTTGCCGCCGTCGGTCCTGTCGTGACGGTTCCTGTGCTTCCTCGCCTGGTGACTGCGCTTCATGTGCACGAGCCTCTCCTCCTCTGCGCGGAATCGGCGGGGCGGGAAGGGTCAGGCCCGGGTCCGGGGGGTCGTGTCGGTCGGGAGAAAAAGATAAATGCTTCGCTGCCGATGGGGGGGTGTTGGCGGGTAGAACCGGGGCCGGCGCACGCGCGCTGGAGGGATCGAGACGCACCCGTGAGCTCGACCACGTTGCCCTGAAGCAAACTATCGTTCATGTCCGACATGAGCGCGTGTTGGATCTGCGGAATTCGGCGTGGGGATGGCGGTCAGGCGGGTCTTGTCGGTCAAGCGCGGCACCTCGAGGCGAAGAAGCTTGTTTGCACCATGGCGACCCCTCGCGAGGGGAGGCGTCGGGCGGGCGAAAGCACGGGATCGAGCGGCGTATCGGGCGCGTGGATGATCAAATCACGTCCCACTCCGGCATATGCCGAGGATCGGGGCAAAATAGAGCGTCCGAGGCGCCGCATCGCCGTCGTTCTACTCGGGCGTCGCGATCGCGGAACTGCCGAGGGTCGGAATTTGGTTTTTAGCGGGGTCCGCGGGTATGACACGCACCGAGCTCGGCGATGGACCGCTGAAGAGGGGAGACATGGGCACCTCGCAAAAGTCCGGGTCCGTGTGGACCTTTTTCACCGCTCCCGGCTCCGCCACGTCGCCTCCCATCTTGCCCTCCGCGCGCCTTCTACTGGTCGAACTTCGAACCATCACATTTGGCTTGTTCTAACTGGAATATCCAATATCTACACGAGGGCGTGTGGGCGATTAGACTGGCGATAACGGTTCATTATGCGGCGCGACCCTTCGAACCAGAGCAGTGGAATCAAGTTCGAGCATTTCGAGAGTGATCGACCCGTCGGCGAGAAACGCTCGCTAAATCCAATTTCAAAGAGACACCTTCGTACGGACGACAGTCACATCGAGCCGCCAACTTCCGGATCAGGTTCGAACAAGTCTCCCGACACACTCTCGGCTTGAAGATACGGCCGGCACGGCAAAGTTACGGAAACGGCTGGCATCGATGTCATAAAAATGGGTCCAAAAATGTACCCTGGAATTTCAAAGTTGCCTCTCCGGGGTGCCAACCTCATCAGCCGCACAGAGGAGTGGGCGCGATCGGTGTGAGTGTCGGCCGCCGTATCGTGGATCGATGAAGCGCGGCGCGCTGGAGACGGTGGGATCGCCGGGGATGGACCGGGCCGCCGGCGACGAGAAGCGCGCCAAGGCCGGGGCGTCGACGGCGACGGCGACGCCTCATCGGGGAACTTTATTGGCGGGAGCGGGAGAGGAGCAGGAGAACCTCGATCCCGCCGGGCCGATCCGCGAGCGCATCGCCTCCGAGACGGGCGACCCCGCGCGCGCCGACAGCGACGGGGCCGACGCCGCCGACGACGACGAGGCCGTCCCGGACTCGCAGGTTACGCTCGGCGTCTCCTCCGAGGGGGATCACCATCTCGGCTCGGTGATGGGCACGCAACCGGCGCCTTCGCCGTCCGGGAGCCACGAGGACGAAGACGACGAGGACGTCCACGCGGGAGTCATGCCCACGCAGCCGGCGCCGATGCAGGGGGATTCGGAGACCGCCAAGCTCCGCGACAGGGTGCTCGCGGAGACCGGCCGGCGGCTCAGCGCGGGGTGGCGAGCCAGCGTGGAGACGTCCAAGAAAAAGAAGCGAGTGAGATTCTTCTCACCCGACGGCAAGAGGTTCGGGTGCGCCAAGGACGTGGTGACCTTCGTGGAGACCGACAATACGCCGGGCGCGGTGGGGGACGAGACTGTCACGACCAGGAACCTAGACGCCGCCATGGAGGACGCCGTGGAGGGGACCGGCGGCGGCGATGCGTCGGCGGAGGGGAGGACGCTCGAGAAGGAGGAAGAGAAGGAGGACGCCGAGGATGACGACGAGGACGTCGACGTCGCCCCGACGCAGGCGGCGCCGCCCACCGAGGACGACGACGAGGAGGAGGAGGAGGGGGACTTCGAGATGTTCGCGCCCACCCAGCCCGCGCCGATGCCCGAGGACATCAACGAGGAAGGTCACGGCGATCTAGTGGCGCCGACGCCCGTCGATCCCTCGGACGCCCCCGGGGACGGCGATACGTCCCCACCCGCGCCGTTCTCCCCGGACGATGGCCTGACCGCGTTCGAGCGCGAGCGCCGGGCGAACATCGCGAGGAACGAGCGCGTGATGGCCGCCTTGAACATCCCGCACGGCGCGATGTCCGACAAGACGCGCCAGGCGTTTGAACCGAAGGCTCCTACCCAGACGGCCCCAACCGAGACGGCCCCAGAGACGCCGGAGCCGCCTGCGGAGGAACTGCCCGTCGTCGTCGTGGACGCGCGGCCGGGCGACGCCGCCGCCAGGTTTCTCCGCAGGCGGCTCCTGGCGTCCTCCGGCGACGCGGCTCCGAGCTCAGAGGCGCTGGAGTTTTGCCCCGAGCTTCGCGATCATCAGCGTCACCTCGTGGACATCTTAAGCGACACCATCACGGGCGGGCAGAACAACTCCGTGCTTCTCGTGGGCGCGCGTGGTGCGGGTAAGACGTTGGTGTTGGACTCCGCGCTGCGTCAGCTACGGGAGACACACGGTACCGGCGTACTCCCAGTGCGTCTCAACGGTATGCTCCACTCGGACGAGCGCGTGGGGATGAGGGTGAGTTTCTACCTTTATTTTCGTATGCGCAATTAGACTCTGACGGCGTGTTTTGTTCACAGGAGATCGCGGAACAGCTGTGCGCCGCGGGGGAGGAGCTCGAGTTCAGCCGCGCGGCTGGGTTCGCGGAGAACGTCGCGTTCATGCGCGAGGTGCTCAGGGTGCTCGAAGGCGGCCGGCGGAGCGTGGTGTTCGTGCTGGAAGATTTCGACCTCTTCGCGCATCGCCCGAAACAAACGCTGTTATACGCGGTGATGGACTTGCTGCAGCAGACGCAGGTGCAGGCGGCGGTGGTGGGCGTGACGTGCAGGCACGACGCGGCCGAGCTCCTGGAGAAACGGGTTAAGTCGAGGTTCTCCAGCAGGAGGATCCTGCTGGCGCCGCCGGTGGGACGGATGCGCGCGGCGACGCTGGTGCGACACGCGCTGTCCCTCCCGCTTCCGCCCCTCGACGCCGAACCTCTCGACGCCGACGCCGCCGCCGAAGCCGTGGACGCGATCGGGGCCGGGGGCGACGGTTCATCTTCCGCCCAGCCCGCGCCAACATCGCTCCGCGCGGGATTCGAACCCACGATCGTGTATCCCCCCGACCCCGGCTTTGCCGCTCGATGGAACCAAGCGCTGGACGCCGCAGTCGGACAAGTTGGCGTGGATCACACCCTTCGAGCGTACGAAGCGCTGGAATGCACTCCTCGCGCCGCCTCGGACCTGGCGCTGTTCGCGCTCGCGTGCATGGACAGGGACAAGGGCGTGATCGTGGCGAAGGACATCATGGTGGCGTCGACGCGGCTGTTAGGGGACACGTACGTTAGGGCGTTGTCGGGGACGTCGGCGCTCGAGTTGTGCATGGTGGTTGCCATGTCGCGGCTGCACCGGTTCAGGCGCAAGGCGGTGTTCAACTTTAACCACGTGGAGGATGAGCTCAAGAACATGGCGGCGAACGACTTCTTGGGCGACGCGGGCAGGGCGAAAGGCCCGACGCTGTCCAGGGCGTTCGAGGGTTTGCTGGCGATGGGCTTGGTGGAGGCGAGGACGGGCGGAGTCGGGTCGGGTCTCGGCGGCGCGGTGACGTTGCAGCGGAGCCGCGGTTCGAGCGGTCACAAACACTGGAGGGAGATCCAGCTGTTGCTGACGGACGAGGAGGTGACGATCGCGGTGAAGAAGCACCCGACGAAGCCCGCGGGGTTGTTAGAGTTGATGACGCACGAGGGGGTTCGGCAGACGACGGCGGGGTGCTGAGGTGCTGAGGAAAAAACACTCGTCGACGAAAAAGTTGCGGCTCCAGTCCTGTCTGTTTGGAAAAAAAATAACTTTAGTCGAGTGTCGCCTCTCACACGTGCACGCGCGCGACTGGGATCCGTAGGGGGGAACTAGTCGACGCGTGATGTACACAATGAACGTCGCGGCATCGGCATCGCTCGTCGGCGCGGGGGTGCGTCAGGTTCGTTTCCGGGGGCGCGCCGCGCGCGTGATTCGTCCGAGCCTCGGAAACGGCGGGGTTGGCTTCCGCCGCCGCCCCATCCACCGCCCGCCGCTCGCCGCCCTCTGCCCCGACGACTCGGGGATCCTCGTGAAGGACGGACAAATCGCACCGTTCAACCTCGCGGACGTCGTCGGATCCGATGCCTCCACGTCAGGCTACCAGCCCGACCCCGACACCCTACGATTCTGCGAGCCCCCAGCTCTCAACGGCGGACGGAAGCTCAAGGTGGCGGTGCTCCTCAGCGGCGGCGTGGACAGCAGCGTCGCCCTCACCCTCCTCAAAGCCGCGGGCCACGACTGCGTCGCCTTCTACCTCCAGATCTGGTTCGTCGAAGACTTTCGAAACACGTGGGACCAGTGCCCGTGGGAAGATGACTTGAAAGTCGCGCAGGGCGTGTGCGAAGTCCTCGACGTGCCCCTCGAGGTCGTCCCTTTAACCAACCAGTACTGGGACCTCGTCGTGAGCCACTCCATCGACCAGATCTCACGCGGCCGGACACCAAACCCCGACATGCTGTGCAACTCACGGGTCAAGTTTGGAGCATTCCGCGATTGGCTATCGGAGCACAAACCGGGCGAGTTCGACCGAGTGGCGTCGGGACACTACGCGGCGATGGACAGAGTGGCGGGTATACTCGCCGACGAGTTCAACGCGTACAACACCACACACCCCGTGCGGCTCGTGATGTCGGGGGACGCGCACAAGGACCAGACGTACTTCCTCGCGCACCTCTCGCAAACACAGCTGGCGTCGCTTTCGTTTCCAATCGGCGGTTTGCCGAAGACGGAGATTCGAACCATCGCCGCCGCCGCGAATCTTCCCAACGCCGAACGCAAGGACTCGCAGGGGATCTGCTTCTTGGGTAAGGTGAAATTCAACGAGTTCGTCGCCGAGCACCTCGGCGAGCGACCGGGCGCGATCGTCGAGCTGGAGACTGGCGAACGGCTGGGAACGCACAAGGGGTTCTGGTTTCACACAATCGGCCAGCGCTCGGGTCTAAGGCTCAGCGGCGGGCCGTGGTACGTAGCCGCCAAGGACACCGACGGGAACGTCGTGTACGTCACCAAGGACTACTACAGCGTGGACAAGGAGCGGAACACGTTCAGGGTGGGTGAGTTCAACTGGACCGGGGATGTACCGCCGACGAGGGACGGCGACGGGTGGGCGCTCGGGTTCGGCGGCGAGGCTTCGAGATTGGTGAACGATGGCGACGGGGACGGATGCGGCGCTGACGACGTGGAGGACGCGGGGGTTCGGGGTGCGGGGGGCGCGTCGGCGTCGGATGTCGAGGCGACGAAGACGTCGGAGTTATACTGCAAGGTGCGGCACGGCGAGAATCGGTACCGTTGTACGCTGCGTTTCGACGGCGACGGGTGTTCTGTGGGTGTCGTGGTCATCGAGGACCACGACCAGGGGCTCGCGGCGGGTCAGTTTGCGGTGTTTTACGACCGGCGCGTGTGCATCGGGTGCGGGGTGATACTGGAGCAGCCGATGCGGGAGGGTCTGGCGGAGCGCGACGCCGCGCACAGGACGTTCGTCGACGCGGAGGTTGTGTAGGTGTTAGAAGAGGAGTAGAGAATAGGAAAGTACAGCTGTGTGTCACAGAATTCAAGAATCTAAAACTAGGGTTCGCCCCGATCACCCCCTCGGGTTTCGTTTAGCCGGACGCCTTGCGGTTCTGGAACTGGCACGCGTACACGGGGATGAACCCTCCGATGAGCACGACGGCGGCGGTGGCGGTGCCGAAGACGAGGGTTCGTCCCTTGGTCGCGCCCACGTCGTACATCTTCTCCGCGTGGATGTACGCGGGCTCGTCCGCGCCCCCGAGCTTGGGCGCGGAGGTGGAGACGCCTCTGCGGGCGGCGACGCGCGCGGGGGCCTGCGCGGCCGCGCGACGTGCGAAATTCAGGAGAGCGCTCGACATCGTGTGAGCGGGCGACGGACCCTGCGTGGCTGGGGGCGTCCCGAAGTGGGGCGCCTTAGTCGGGGGGAAACGGGAAAGAAAGAAGTTGCCAAGATCCTCTCAACCACGAAAAATATATAAAACAACTAGCTAGCCATACGAAAACGAATTGAATTAGGTAATAGCACGGGCGAAATCATCGTACGAGAATCAGTGCTGAAGTTGTCGCCAAGAAATGTTGTTGCAAAAGTTTTTGGCAACATCGCATGCCGCCTGTTTGCGAGCGCGCCGACGCCTCCACACTTCTCGGATCGATGTGAAACTTCGCCAGGACGTAGCTAAGACCATGAGGCGTCGCCCCATGTGCTCAGAATGCAAAAAAAACAAAGCTGTCTCATGCCGGGTTCGAACCGGCGACCTTTCGCGTGTGAGGCGAACGTGATAACCAACTACACCAACGAGACGAGGGTAATTGCCCGTAGGGCACCTCCAGACGTACAGTAACGAACGAACTGTCTCAAAGAACGAATCAATACGCAGAATGCGGGAGCTGGAATCATAAACCCCGAGAATAAAATCGACACACACGCGGGTGTTCTGACTACCAACTCTGTTGGATCAAATTACACCGACCCGTCATCCAAAACGAGTGGCAAATATCGGCGCCTGGAGTCCTCGGCCCGATCTCCCCACGTTCCCTCACAACGCCTCGCGCACTGCTAACAGTGAATCCATCGATGCCTTTCGTGACGGCGGAGATGTTCTTCCTCCCCGAGGGTCGAGATGTCGAGGCGGTGTGCCTCACCGTATTCGCCGTGATCGTGGCGCTCATCTACCTCGTCGACGCGCTCGCCCCAAAGCCGAAGAAAGCGCTGCTCGATCCCAGCAAGAAGGTGGCTTTGAAGCTGGTGAAGCGCACGGAGCTGTCGCACGACACGCACCTGTTCCGCTTCGGCTTACAGACCCCCGAGCTCATCCTCGGCCTTCCTATCGGCCAGCACATCGCGCTGTCCTACACGGACAAGGACGGGAAGGAGCAGGGGCGCCCGTACACGCCGACGTCGTCGGACGTGGACAAAGGGCACGTGGACTTCGTCGTCAAGGTCTACTTCCCCAACGAGCGCTTCCCCGAGGGCGGCAAGGTGTCGCAGCACATGCACTCGCTGAAGATCGGCGACACCCTGGACTTCTCGGGGCCGAAGGGTAGGTACGAGTACAGGGGCAAGGGCACGTTCGCCATCAAGAGGCTCAAGTCTCAGGGTGGAGGGTTCGAGATCCGCAAGGCGAAGCGAGTCGGGATGATCGCGGGCGGCACCGGCATCACGCCCATGCTGCAGGTCATGCGCGCCGCCTTCCGCGACCGGGGCGACAAGACCGACATGTCCCTCATCTTCGCCAACCAGACCGAGGAGGACATCCTGCTCCGCGACGAGCTCGATCGGTGCGAGCGGGACCACGACAACTTTAAGCTCCACTACACCGTGGACAAGGCGCCGGCCAAGGGATGGAAGTACGACCAAGGGTTCGTCACCGCGGAGATGATCAAGAAGCACATGCCGCCGCCGGGCAAGGACACGCAGATCCTACTCTGCGGACCGCCGCCCATGCTCAAGTTCGCCATCATGCCCGCGTTCGAGAAGCTGGGCTACACCAAAGACATGTTCCTCCAGTGGTAAATCGTACGTAGTGGGAAAGAGAGGTGGGCGAAAGAGTCCTCGACGACTGACACGCGCGGTGATGATAATACGCATTCGCATCGAACAAATCTACTACATCGTCACCCCCGCCTTCTTCGCCGCGCGCCTCTTGAACACCCTCTCCTTCTCCCGTTCCTTGTCCACCTCGCCGATGTGCCCGCGGCTGGTCCAGTCTAGCACCTCGGTCGGCTCGGGCGTCTCCTGCGGCGCCGACCACTTGGCGCGATCCGGCTTGAGGGGCCTGTCGAGCCTCGCGACGAGCGCGTCGAGCGCCTCGCGCGTCACGGCCAGGCTCCTGTGCTTCAGTATATCGTACACGTTCAGCCCGAACTGGTCCATCACCTGCACGTGGGGCAGGTTGAGGGACGCTCGTTTGGCGTTTGAGTGCGTCGCGGGAACCTTGCGGCCGGTGCGGGTGCATTTTCTCTTCCCGGGCAGCGCGCCTTGCTCCGCGGTGGGCGGGATCTCGGCGCACAGGACGCTGTGCGCGCGGCCTCCCGCGGCGAGGGACTGCGCGCCGAGTAGGTTATCCAGCGCGTTGTCCAACCACTGGGTCTTGGGTTCGATACCCGCGTGGAGCGAGTCCACCACCACGATCCGTCCCTCGGCGGCTTTCGCGGAGAGCGCCACTTGCAAGCCGAGTCGTCGGACGCGCCTCTGCAGCTTGGTGTTCCAGTTGCGCATGCCGTTGGGCCCGTGCGCGACGCCACCGCCGCGCATCTGCGGCGCCCTCAGCGTCCCCACGCGCGCGCGCCCCCCGCCCTTCTGCGGCCTCGCCTTCCTCGTCGTCCCGCTAACCTCCGAACGCGTCAGCGTCTTGGCGTAGTTGCCCCGCCGCTTGCTCCGCTGCCACACCACCACCCTGTGCGCGATGTCCACGCGCAGGGGGACGTCGAAGTGCCTCCCGGGCAGCGTCACCGTCTCCCCCGTGGGCTCGCCGGTGATTCCGTACACCGGCAGCGTCCTGTCAGCCATCGAGCCTTGGTCCTCGGCGATGGCGTCGCGGAGCTCGAGCGCCTCGACGGGCAGCCCGTCGAGATCGTCCTCGGCGTCCTCGCCGTCGGCGTCGTCCTCGCCGTCCTTCCCCGAGCCCGCATCCGCGCCCGCCGCGAATCCGCGATGCGGGGCGCCCCAAGCCGCGGCACCGCGCGCGGGGCCGATCCCGCGCGCGAGTCGCCACGCCATCGCGTGATGACCCACGACGCGGTGGAACGCCCCGAGCGACGGCGCGCGTTCCGCGGCGGCCCTCGCGCCGCCCCGTGCGCCGGCGATGAGCGCACGACGCGCGCTCGCGAACGCCCGGCTCGCGCGTTCCACCGCGACGGTCATGGTCGGTTCACCCGCGCGATCGAGTAGTGGGGTGGCGCAACCCTAATACAAGTAGTTTTTCTCGGGCTGAGCGCAGAGTTTCAACTTTTCTGATGGATTCTCATTGTTGGCTCTCTAAACGTCGCCGCGGTGAGAATGACGACATCGGCGCGCTCTCGCTTACAACTTATCAACAAACAATCGACGAGGCGTCACCGAGCGTCGAAGGGTCCCCGCGTCGTCGTCAGGTAACACAGCTGTGCGGCGCGCGGGATCCGATTCCCACGACCCGATCATCTCTCCCCGCCTGGCGACGATTCTCACTCGCGTCACTCGACGCGGGACTTCTTCGCCGGCTCCTCGTCCTCGTCCTCGTCATCGTCCTCGTCATCGTCGAAGTCCTCGCTCTCGGGGTCGTCGGCGCCCTCGAAGTCGTCCTCGTCGTCGTCCTCCATCGGGGGACCCACGAGGTTGGCGGTGCCGAGCTCCTCCTCGTCCTCGTCCTCGTCCTCCTCCTCGTCCGAGTCGAACTCGTCGATGCCGGCGCTGAGACCCGCGACCTGGCCGTCGTCGTCGTCGTCGTCGTCGTCTTCATCCTCCTCATCGTCGAAGTCGTCTTCGTCCTCCTCGTCGTCGTCGTCGAAGTCCTCCTCCTCGTCTTCGTCCTCGTCTTCGCTGTCTTCGTCGTCGATGAGCCGCTCGTTGCCGTCGACGTCGGTGCCGTCGAGAAAGACGAGCGAGGGCCACATGGCGAAGACGGCGGAGCGGTACGTGTCGGAACCGTCGGCGCATGGGCACCCC
>Ga0209631_10002212_pt1 | contig 23517 bp, 19 predicted proteins | sample COG_08_FD_184752 | JGI IMG/M metagenome (GOLD analysis project Ga0209631, IMG submission 184752) | Pelagic Microbial community sample from North Sea - COGITO 998_met_08 (SPAdes) (version 2) | ecosystem: Environmental > Aquatic > Marine > Neritic zone/Coastal water | place: Helgoland, sampling... | reverse complement strand
TTTCTGAGGGAAGGGCTCCAATTAATATGAAGATGCCCCACCCAGGCCACGTCGAACAGGATCCAGCCGAATGGTGGAGTTCCTTCAAAACAGCTCTTCGCCTAGCGCTAAGTAAAGTTAATTCCAAAGACATTCAAGGGGTTGCCATTTCCAACCAACGGGAAACCGTAGCGTTTTTAGATGTGAAGGGTAAAAGTCTCCATGATGCCATGCTGTGGCTGGATCAGAGAGCAAGCCAAGAGGTTCAAGAACTCAAGGAAATTTTAGGAAGCGAGACAATCCATCAGATAACTGGCAAACCTGTAGACACAGCGCCTGTACTCTATCGACTACGCTGGTTAAACAAGCACAAGCCTCAAATCCTTGCCAATACTCATCGAATCCTCGACGTTCAGGGCTATCTTGTTTATCGCTTAACTGGCACTGCAAAAACCTCATGGACAAGCGCTGATCCTTTTGCGGCCTTTGATATTGAGCAGAAACGTTGGTCAAGCACTCTACTTGATCAGGTAGGGGTCAAGACGAATCAGTTTCCTGAGGCGTTATGCCCTGGGGAGGAATTAGGCAGCATCTCAAAAGAAATCGCCAAAGAGTTCAATCTTCCACAAAAATTGAAAATTTTTGGTGGGGGTGGAGATGGGCAATGTGCAGGCCTAGGCGTCAATGCGATTGCAGGCGGACAAGCCTACTTGAATTTAGGAACAGCTATCATCGCAGGGGCTTCGTCAGGGGATCTGCGCTTGAGTAATTTTTGGCGGACGTTAATCTCCCCGACAGGCCAGGGTTATTTTCTGGAAGCAGTCCAACGAGCTGGAGCCTTCTTTGTTAACTGGTTTCTTGAATGCCTCGGCAGTGGTGAACGCACGCCAGAGACTTTTGCTAGACTAGAAGATCAAGCATCCAAAATTGATATTGGCTCTGAAGGTGTCCTTGTTCAAACTCATCTTTCTGGTTGCATGGATCCTCATTGGGACCCTCAAGCATTTGGGGCATTTTTAGGTCTGAGAACTCATCACACGCAAGCACATCTGTATCGAGCTTCCCTCGAAGCATTGACACTGGAATCAGCACGCGCGCTGAAGAAGATGTCTAAAGAGGGGGTTGAACTCAATAAAATCAACGTGATTGGTGGTGGTGCCCAAAGTTCGCTTTGGATGAAGATGATCGCTGATGCGACTCAGCTCCCTGCCCAAAGAAGCCTTTCCAATGAAGCATCTGCTCTTGGTGCAGGAATCTCTGCAGCAGTGGGGGCAGGTTGGTTTGCAAATTTTGAAGAGGCCGCAGCTGCAATGACAAATGAGGCAGAGTTAATTGAGCCTGATCCGAAAATTGCTGAAAAATGGGAAGACTTGTCAATGAGACAGTCCAAAATCTACACGGTAACAAAAACATTTTAGACTGAATATATAGTAAGTCTAAATAATCTTTGTGTGGATTGAGATGTCCACACATTGCGCCAAAGAATCAGAGAATTCTTTGGATTCCTATGCCCCAAAACCAATTGCGGAGATTAATTATGAGTGACAAAGCAAAGAGCCTGTTCGAAGCCTACGCCGCTGGCAAATTGAGTCGGCGTGAATTGTTGACCAAGACCGCACAATTGGGTGTAGCCTTTGGCGCAGCAAACCTCATGTTGAACAAGGCTTCTACAGACCTGCTGGCTGCAGATTTCAATTGGAAAGCCCATCAAGGAAAAAGCTTGAAGCTTCTTTTGAACAAGCACCCTTACGTAGATGCGATGATTGCAAACCTGGAAAATTTCAAAAGTTTGACAGGTATGAACATCACATATGATGTGTTTCCTGAAGACGTTTATTTCGACAAGGTCACGGCCGCTCTATCTTCCAGATCAAGTGAGTATGATGCCTTCATGACAGGTGCATACATGACGTGGACTTACGGTCCAGCTGGTTGGATTGAGGATCTTAATGCTTGGATCAAGGATTCATCTAAGACAGCGCCAAACTATAACTGGGAAGACATGCTTCCAGGCTTGAGAGCGTCAACTGCCTGGAATGGAGTCCCAGGAGGTGAATTAGGTTCAGCAGATGCCAAACAATGGTGTTTGCCTTGGGGATACGAATTGAACAACGTTGCCTACAACCGCAACATGTTCAAAAAAGTAGGTGTTGAGCCGCCCGAGAACATGGAAGACATGGTGAACGTTGCGGCGAAACTTCAAAGAGATCTAGGTGGGCCCTACGGAGTTGGGGTTCGTGGTTCTCGTTCTTGGGCTACCATTCACCCAGGTTTCCTATCCGCATACGCAAACTACGGCCAGAAAGACTTCAATGTCAGTGGTGGCAAGCTAAAAGCGGCGATGAACACCAAGGCTTCCAAAGATTTTCATGAACTTTGGGTCAAGATGATTCAGGATTCTGGAGCGAAAAACTGGTCAACACATACATGGTATCAAGTTGGAACAGATCTTGGTGCTGGTGCCTCAGCCATGATCTTTGACGCTGATATTCTCGGATATTTTATGAATGGAGGCGACAACAAAGAAGCTGGTAATATTGGTTACGCTCCCTTTGCTGCTAATCCAAATGCTTCTGCTCCAACTCCAAACGTATGGATTTGGTCTTTGGCAATGTCCAGTTTCTCAAAACAGAAAGATGCCGCCTGGTACTTCATTCAGTGGGCTTCTTCTGCAGATCATGGAATGTACGGGGCGAGGAAGATGGACTTCGTGAACCCTGTGCGTCAGTCCGTTTGGGATGATTCCGAATTCAGAAGCCGCATCAATGAGTCTTACCCTGGTTATCTCAACCAGCATGACTTGTCAGCTCCTGGGGCAAAAATCTACTTCACAGCTCAGCCGCTGTTCTTTGACCTTACAACACAATGGGCAGAGACCCTTCAAAAGATGGTCGCCAAATCTGTTCCCGTCGATGAAGGTCTGGATCAACTAGCTTCTAGCATTGATCGTCAGTTGCGAGATGCAGGTCTAGGTTAATTCGATTAGGAGCTTATTGCTGAATAGCTTCTATTGATTCGCTGGTGCTCTGGAAACAGGGCACCACATTTTAAATCTAATGGTCCTCGTCGAAGGGAAACATGTCCTCGACAAGTTCAGCGCTCGTTGCTCCAAAAAGTGGGCGCTTACGGAAAAAAATTTTACCTTATCTGCTCAGTTTACCCGCACTACTGGTCTGCATTGGGATTTTGATACCATTTTTTACGGCAGTCTATTATTCAATGATGCGATTCCGGCTGAACCTACCTTACCTGAAGGGGTTCATCTGGTTTGACAACTACATCAATTTTCTTTCAGACCCAGCGTTCTGGAACACAGTTCAAATTTCTCTTACATATGCCTTCCTAACTGTTGGCTTAGAATTACTCCTCGGACTTGGTATCGCGGTTCTGCTTCAACAGCCAAGTAAATTCAATAACATTGTCTCAGTTCTTCTACTTCTCCCATTGATGACTGCACCAGCTTTAGCTTCGTTAATGTGGAAACTGATGACCAATCCAAATTTTGGGATACTAAGCTATCTTGTTAGTATGCTTGGGTTTAGCGATTTTAGATGGGCCTCAGATCCCTCTACGGCGTTATTGACCGTTGTGTTGGTAGATATTTGGGTTTACACCCCATTCATCATGATACTTCTGCTTGCTGGCTTGCGTTCCCTGCCAAAACAGCCATTTGAGGCTGCAGCATTGGATGGAGTCCCACAAAGTTTCATCTTCTTCCGCATTACCTTGCCAATGCTGATGCCATATCTTTTGACAGCGACACTCTTTCGATTACTCGAATCCATCCAACAGTTTGATATTATCTACTCGATGACTCAGGGTGGACCTGGGGATGAACTAATGGTTTTTCAAGTCCAAGCATACCTAGAATTCTTCCAGTACACTAATGTTGGTCGATCAACAGCCTTATTGATGGTCTTGTGGGCCATCACCTTTGCACTTTCAAATGTTTTCATTAAACACTGGCTCCGCCTGCGAGAGCGAACCCATGGCAATGGATAGGAGTCGAAAATGAACCAACTTTCTAAATCTCAGAGAGTCTTCAGAGGCACCCTTTTAGGTCTTGTGATCCTATTTTTCATGTTCCCAATATTCTGGATCTTCTTGATGTCATTTCAGACTAATGAACAGATCCTGAGAATTCCTCCATCAATTTTCTTCGAGCCAACGCTGATCAACTACCAAGCGCTGATCACTGGGAGGCTTGAAACGCAGGCGGGTAATCTTGATATCGCTTTCATGGAAAATCTTTGGAACAGTGTATTTTTATCTTCATCAGCGGTTTTGCTTTCGCTTGTCCTCGGAGTTCCAGCAGCCTATGCATTTGCGCGCTACCGCTTTAGACTAGGTGAAGACATCGCATTCACGATTCTCTCTTTTCGTTTTGCCCCTCCGTTGTTGGTATTGCTACCACTAACACTTTATTTCGAGGATATTGGTTTATCCAACACCTATACAGGACTGATCTGGGTCTATCAGTTGATCTCGTTACCACTAATTCTTTGGATTGTACGTGGATATTTTGAGGATATTAGCCCAGATATTGAAAGCGCATACAGACTAGCTGGTCATTCTTGGTTAAAGACATTTATGAAAATTTCGATTCCCTTGGCTCGTCCTGGAATTGCTGCTGCGGGATTACTTTCCTTCATTTTCGCTTGGAACAATTTTGTCTTTGCTCTCGTCTTAGCTTCTGCAGATAAACAGCCCGTAACAGTTGGAGCATTGGCTTTCGTGACTGCTTCGGGGATTCAGTACGGACAGATCGCTGCAGGGATTGTTTTATCGGTAACTCCCACTTTGCTGTTGGCCTTGTACGCTCAACGATACTTGGTCGAGGGTCTATCTTTGGGGGCGGTAAAAGGTTAATCATGGCAACATTGCAAGTAGATCGAATTACAAAGAAATTCAAAACGGATGTAGTTCTTGATGAAGTTTCTTTTGAAGCTGAAGAAGGAGAGACGCTTGTAATTTTCGGACCTTCCGGAAGTGGCAAAACTGTCTTATTGAGAGTCATCGCAGGAGTTTACGAGCCCGAGGAAGGCAAAGTAGTACTCCAAGGCCATGATATGACGGATGTTGCTCCTGAGCATCGTGACGTTGGTATGGCGTTCCAAAACTTCGCGCTTTTTCCACACTTTTCTGCCCGAGAGAATATCGCTAGTCCCCTAACAGCTCTTGGGAAAAGCGACTCCCAAATTGAAGAGCAAGTACTATCAATTGCAAAACTTCTAAAAATTGAACACGTTCTGGAACACTTCCCAAGAGCACTTTCAAATGGGCAAAAGCAAAGGACCGCTTTAGCAAGGGCATTGGTTGCGGCACCCAAGACTGTACTCTTGGATGATCCCCTCAGAAACGTGGACGCTAAGCTACGGTTTGAAATGCGCTTGGAGTTGCCTCGTCTTCTCCGAAGATTTGGTTCAACCGTTCTTTACGTGACTCAGGATTATCGGGAGGCGATGGCACTTGCTGACAGAATTGCCGTGCTTGTTGGAGGAAAAATCGCTCAATTTGATACACCCGAATCAATTTATCTTCGACCATCTTCAATTGAGGTTGCAAAGCTCTTTGGAGAACCAGCCATCAACATTTTACGTGGTCAAGTCAATGATGAGGCCAATAGAGTATCGGTTAATCAAAACCAGTTCATCCTTCCAAAAGGCTTTCATAACAATGCTGGGAGCATCTGTGATATCGGTATCCGACCTGAATCCATCAGGTTATTTCGAGAAAAACGTGCTGGAACAATTTCTTTGGAAGTGATCACCATTACTCCACTCAATGAGCGATCAGTTGTCCTTTTAAGAAGTCAGGAAGGCTTGGAGCTATTGGCTACCTACCCGGCAGAAGAAAAGACCGCAAAGATTGGTGATCCCTTTTGGGGTATGGTAGTGCCTGAGGATCTGTTGCTCTTCGAAATAGAATCCGGTCAACGATGTTTACCCAAGCAAAATTAAAATTATTTTTCCAGTTGGTTGGAGATGTTTGTGCCTGAAATCCAGTTGAGTCTGAACTCTGTAGATAAGACCTATTACGGTAAAAAGATTGAGGCAGCAGTTCGAGCTGTAAAAAATCTATCGCTACAGATTAGCAAAGGTGAAATTGTTGCTCTGCTAGGTTCATCTGGATGTGGGAAGACCTCAACATTGAGGATGATTGCAGGATTCGAGGATGTAACAGGGGGAACCATTCAACTCTCTAATCGAGACATCCACCAGTTGCCGCCAGCCAAAAGAAACGTAGCAATGGCGTTTGAAGGCTATTCTCTGTACCCTCCACTGACTGTGAGAGACAACATAGCTTTTGCCCTAAAAGCTGAGCGTATCTCTCGGTCAGAATCCGATGCTAAGGTCATGGAGATGGCAAAATTTCTAGAGATCGAAGAGATTTTGGACAAATACCCCTCCTCGATTTCTGCAGGCCAGCAGCAGCGTGCAAGTCTCGCAAGAGCTTTGGTTCGTAAAGCAGATTTGTATCTATTAGATGAACCTATGGGGCAACTCGAACCACAGCTTCGTTCAGTTTTGCGAGTTCGTCTGAAGCAGTACCTGCAAGAACATCAGATGACAACGGTACTCGTTACTCATGATCAAACGGAGGCTAATGCTCTTGCTGACCGCATTGCTGTGATGGAAGACGGCGAACTTCAACAGTTTGAATCACCCACTCAACTCAAACATAGACCTGCAAACATTTACGTTGGAACTTTCATCGGGGAACCACCGATGAACACATTTGCTGCTGAGGTGAAGCCAATCGGTAAGGGTTTTCAATTTCAATTGGAAGAGGCAGGGGAAATCCTGGACTATCAAAATGTTGATTTTCCTAAGTCCTTGCGCGACCAATTGATTAAACACCGAAGAATCGTACTCGGTCTTAGACCACATGCTGTCAAATTGGGGAAGGGGGCTTTGAAGGCACAGGTGATTTCCAATCAATGGCTTGGAGATCAATCGCACATCGCAGCAGAATTTGCGAACAGGATCGTTGTTGCGGTTTCTCACCAAAGAGAAGCCTTCAAGTTGGATGAGAATGTTCCATTCCACTTGGAGGCTTCGGATATACACTTCTTTAATGCTGAAAACGGAAACGCTATTGCCCACGGTTTGGAGATTTAATCATGGATCTTCTTCTAGGAATTGATGCTGGGACATCTGTAATTAAGGTTGTTGCCTTCGATCTAAAGGGCAACCAAATCGCGGTAGCAGCCAAAGCTAATCATTATGAAATCCTCTCAAACGGTGGGGTTGAGCAGGAACTTGAACGAACTTGGACAGACACTCTTGAAGTCATCCGCCAGATCCTAGAAAAGCTGGATGAGCATCAAATCATTTGTATTGCAGTGACAGGTCAGGGTGCTGGGACATGGTTAATTGATGAGGATGGCAGCCCTGTAGGACGAGGCTGGTTATGGCTGGATGCGAGGGCCGCGGACTTGGTCGAAAGCTACGGCAAGTCCTCGAACGCTAGAAGACGTTTTGAGTTGACAGGTACTGGTCTAGCTGCCTGTGACCAAGGCCCTCAATTGCTGTGGATGAAAAAATACCAACCAGAGATTCTGAAAGAGAGCGCGACGGTTTTCCATTGCAAGGACTGGCTTTATTTTAATCTGACTGGTGTTCGAGCTACCGATCCCACTGAAAGCGTCTTCAGTTGTGGCGATTTTCGAAAACGAGATTTTTCCGATGAAGTCATCGAACTGCTGGGACTGACCGAGCAGAAAGCTTTGTTTCCCACAGTCGTTGACGGAACCAAAAACTCACACCCCCTTTCCGACAACGTAGCTAGGCTTTGTGGACTTCAATCAGGGATCCCAGTTGTTTTGGGATATGTTGACGTAATCTGTACAGCTCTTGGCTCTGGCCTCTATGACCCAGGTTATCAAACAGGATGTACGATCATCGGATCAACAGGTATGCACATGCGCTATGTCGATTCCGTAGATGAGGTCAAACTCAATCAGGAATCAACCGGCTACACAATGGTTTTTCCTGTTGATGGGACTTACAGTCAAATGCAGTCGAACATGGCTGCGACGCTCAACATTGATTGGATGTTAGACCTCGCAATTGATGTTTTGAAATTCCAGGGCATTCAGAAAAATCGCTCAGATCTCCTCAAAGATTTGGATCAACACATCCTTGATGCCTCGCCAGCAGAATTTCTTTACCATCCCTACATATCACAAGCTGGCGAAAGAGGACCTTTTATCAATGCGAACGCCAGAGCCAGCTTCATTGGACTTTCTTCGAAGCACGGCTATTTCGATATGTTGCGAGGGGTCTATGAAGGACTTTCTTTCGCAGCAAGAGATTGTTACGAGGCAGCAGGGGGAGTACCCGCTGAAGTTAGGCTCTCAGGCGGGGCAGCTCGTAGCAAAGCCCTAAGGAAGATCATGGGATCTGTCTTGAAGACTCGTTTTCGTACGGCTGAAAGAGGAGAAGCAGGTGCTTCAGGGGTAACAATGATGGCGGCAGTCTGTTTAGGAATTTACCCTGACATGGCAGCCTGCGTAAAAGATTGGGTTCATCCATATTTGAGCGAAGCTGAAGAATATGATGCCTCCCAAGGGCAAATTTATGATTCACTATATCCTGTTTACGTTGAAGCGCGCCAAGCTTATCTTCCACTTTGGAAATCATTAAAAAATTAAGGAGTATTCGTTGGAACCAAAAAAAATTGCCATCATTGGTGATCGGTTCATGAAGACAGAAATCTTTAGGGAACACCTCGAAAAAACTTGTGGAAACAATCATCTTTTTAAGGAACTTGAGTTGCCCTGGCCCGATGAGCCGATGGAGCACGGTTACGAAAAACAAGGAATGGCAGGCCTTAAAGAATATATGGGTGATCCCGATGAAATCGTCAGCTTCATTGGTGATTCGGAAATTGTTGTTGACCATCTTGCTCCTTTCTCGGCAGAGATGTTTGACAGACTGAAGACCCTTCGTCTTATCGCTGTCTCTCGTGGGGGTCCAGTAAATATTGATATGGAAGCCGCTCGTAAGTCCAATGTCAAAGTGGTCAATGTTCCAGGCAGGAATGCCAGCGCTGTTGCAGAGTTCACAATTGGGGCAATCTTAGCCGAAACGAGGCTGATCCGCTTGGGCCATGAATCTCTCAGAAAAGGAACCTGGCGTGGTGATCTTTATCGGGCTGACGTCACTGGCAGAGAACTCTCACAGATGACCGTAGGATTGATTGGCTATGGTCATATCGGAACAAAGGTTGTGAAACTTCTTCAGCCCTTTGGATGCCAAATCCTGGTCTGTGATCCATATGTCGAGTTGAGTTCGGACGACAAAGAAAATGGTGTACAACAAGTTGATTTTAATACTTTACTAAAGAAATCTGATGTCGTCAGTTTGCACTCAAGAGTGACTGAAGAAACCACTGGTTTCATAAATCGAGCAGCCTTCCAGAAAATGAAGAAAGGTGCTTACTTCATCAATACAGCTCGTGGGCCGATGGTGAATTATGAAGCTTTAACAGATGCGCTCACCAGCGGACATCTTCGGGGAGCAATGCTGGAAACTTTTGGAATAGAACCAGTTCCCCCTGATTGGCCCTTGCTAAAACTTGAAAACGTCACACTGACACCTCATATCGCTGGTGCTTCCCTGCGCACAGTGGAGTTTGCCGCTGAACAGGCTGCAGAAGAAGTTCAACGATATCTCTCAGGTAAATCTCCCCTGAATCCTTGCTAAAATCTCAAATAAATAGACATTATTTTCATGATTGATTCAATATTCAATTTTTCAAAAAGTTCAGAATTTCATCAATTTTGTGAACTCTCCGCTGCGATCGGAAGGAATCCATTATTGGTACAGGGAGCTGGAGGAAACACATCCGTTAAAGAAGACGGTCTACTTTGGGTGAAAGCATCCGGCACCTGGTTATCAGAAGCAACAGAAAAAAAGACCATGGTTGCTGTAGATCTTGCCAAGTTACAGCGAGCAATGGCTCAGAATGATGAGCGGGTGGAAAAGCCTCAATATTTTAAAGCAGACCCCGCTGAATCTCTTCGTCCATCAATTGAGACGGTAGTTCACGCCACATTAAAACACCGGGTTGTGCTCCATGTTCATTGTGTAGAAACAATCTCCTGGGCTGTCCTTGAAAATGCTGAAAAGCTTTTAGCTGCTCCCTTGGAAGGCCTCGACTGGGTTTTCATACCTTACAGAAGGCCCGGATTACCGCTGGCTCGTGAGATACAATCAAAGATTACGGACAAGACGAACGTATTGATCCTGGGCAATCATGGGTTGGTCATAGCTGCCGATTCAGTTAAAGAGGCGCATCAACTTTTGTTGGAAGTACACCAAAGGCTTAGGCGCACTAGAAGAGAAGTTACCATTCCAAAGTCTAATTTTGCTCTTACAGCAGAATCCAACTATCGAGATGCCGAATTCTTTGCCCAAGGAATTGCCCATGACACTATTTCTCTGGAAAAGGTTGAAAAGGGTTCGCTTTACCCCGATCACGTCATTTTTCTAGGCTCAGGTGTTCAACTCCTGGATTCAAGTACAACTTTAGACCAGTTTGAGAAACATCAACCTGAAAACCTCCCCAAAGCCTTGATCGTCCCTGATCAAGCAGTGTTAGTAAACAAGCAAGCCCCTAGCGGCACCGATGAAATGTTATTATCTTTGACAGAAGTTGCAGCTCGGTTACAACCCAACGATAGAGTTCAAAAGTTGACTTTCAATGATGAAGCAGCACTTCTGAATTGGGATGCAGAGAAGTATCGACAGGAATTAGCTCGTCGAAATGCCTCGGCTTGATCTCATTAAACAAAACTAACTTAGATGACATCTTCTCTAGAATCTGCACTGGTCCTTGGAATTGACATCGGCACCTCAGGTGTGCGAGCAGTTTTGATGAATTCAAAATTTGATGTGGTAGCTCAGCAGTCTAGCCTCCTGTCAGATTTCGGTTCTAATCACCGAAACCCCGCTTTCTGGTGGAAGTCCTTGGAATCCACTCTGAAGCAATTGCGGATAGAAGCACACGAACAATGGAGTCAGGTTGCAGGAATCTCCGTTGATGGGACGTCTGGAACTATGCTGGCGCTCAACAATAAGCTGGAACCCATTGGCGATGCGCTGATGTATAACGATCCTGTCAAAGATCCTGATGTCCTTGGGCAGATTCGCCAGTATGCTCCAAGGGAGAGTGCGGCGCATGGAGCCACGTCTGGATTGGCAAAGTTGATGAAGTTTCAGGAAATTAATGGATGTCACGGAGTACTTCACCAAGCAGACTGGGTAATTGGAAAATTTATTGGCGAATACCGATGGAGCGACGAGAACAACTCTCTGAAAACAGGGTATGATCCCATCCAAAGAGAATGGCCCAATTGGATCTCCCAGACAAAAGCGCGGCGTGAGTTACTCCCAGAACCCAAAGAACCCGGTCAAGTCACGGGTGAGATTGACCAAAAGATTGCAGATCGATTCGGGCTTGCAAGAGACATCAAAATCGTTTCAGGGACTACGGATGGTTGTGCTGCTTTCTTGGCAACAGGTGCATCCGAAATTGGGGATGGGGTCACTTCACTTGGTTCGACCCTTGTTGTTAAAATTCTAAGCGATCAACCAGTTTTTGCTCCTGAATATGGCATCTACAGTCATCGAATTGGGGATCAGTGGTTACCAGGTGGAGCCTCAAATACGGGTGGCAACGTACTCACTCATTTTTTTTCAGATAAGGAACTTCTTAAACTTTCCAAAAATATTGACCCTGAGACAACAGTCGATCTTGATTACTATCCCTTGCTGAAACCCGGAGAGAGATTTCCAATCAATGATCCCACCTTCCCACCACGCTTAGAGCCAAAGCCTGCCGATGACCAAACTTTCCTCCATGGTCTTTTATTGGGGATGAGTGCAGTAGAAGCGCTAGCCTACAATCGTCTAGATGAACTAGGAGGCCCAGTCTTGAGGTCACTTCGTACAGTCGGAGGCGGTGCAAAGAATTCCGTTTGGACGGCTCTTCGCCAAAAGAAAATCCCAGTTCCAATTCTGAATATTGCCTCTGATCAAGCTGCTGCAGGAGCCGCCCGACTTGCCTGGAAGGGCTTACTAAGTAGCTAAGCCATGCTGACTATTCCTTTCACCAAACTTGAAGAGCTTTCCCTTAGATATGACACCTTCCTGCTGGATCAGTATGGAGTGCTACACAATGGCCAATCTGTTTTTAAAGGTGTGATTGAAGCTCTTCAGAACCTCCAAGCAGCTCAAAAAACAGTAATTCTTCTCTCCAATTCAGCGAAAAGAGCAGAGAAAAATTCTCAGCGCATGGAACAGCTAGGGCTACATAGAGAATTCTTTAAGGGTGTCGTTACTTCCGGGGAAGTAGGACATTACCTATTTACCAGAGGTTTGTCTGAGCTTGGACTCGTAGATGGATCCAAATGTTTGGTAATGGCTCGAGACGAAGACCGGTCTCCCCTTTTAGGATCCACGCTCAAGGAGGTAGCAGATCCCGAGGATGCAGACGTGCTGATTCTTAGTGGGAGTCGTGGAGAGGTGGAACCTTGGGAGAAAGCCATTAAGAAATTGGAGATTCCTCTGTCCAAAGAACTACCCTGTGTTTGCCTAAATCCTGACAAGTGGATGCTCACGCCACAAGGTCTAGCCTATGGAGCTGGAAAAATTGCAGAATACTACGAATCCGCCCGTGGTAAAGTAATCTGGATCGGTAAGCCGTATGAGGAGATGTATAGATTTGCTGAAAGAGAGTATTCGTTTGAAAAGATGCGAACTGTTGCCATCGGGGATTCAATCGAGCACGATATTCAGGGTGCCAAAAAATTTGGAATTGCAGGCGCCTGGGTACGTGATGGAATTCTGAGGGATGCATCTGATCAGGAAATCAACGCTGAGATTCAAAAACACGAAGCCAAGCCAGATTTCCAGATGAATAGTTTTAGTTGGTAATAAAAACTGCCTTTAAAGCTCTACTGACTTATCAGCAAATTTTCATTGAAGTAAAGTGAGCGGAGGAACTCAACTGATATTTACCTTCCAACCCCAAAATTTTATGATTTATAATTATATTTATTCAAAAAAACTTTGCTGATTGAAAAAATAACTTTTTGGAACTGATAACCGAGACAAAGACAGCTTACATTTAGAAAACTCAAATTCTCTTCAGTTACGGAATCTAGTTGGAGAAAAAAGGCTAATTGGATGTTCTGTTGACTGCTGAATTGCCAGATCTGACATAACCTCTCCAATCACACTCGCAAACTTGAATCCATGTCCTGAAAAGCCCGCTGCCAAGGACACCTGAGGATATTCCGGATGCAACCCAATCACGAAGTGCTCATCAGGAGTATTTGTGTAAAGACATGTAGCGGTTCTCAGAGGAGCATCGGTCAACTTATTTAGTCTGACTGTCGCTTGTCTAATCTGCTCAACTTCCTCAGGTCTGACGGTTCTGTCAACTTTGTCTGGATCGCACTCAGGGCCCACCCTGAAGTAAGCCACCTTTGCTCCACCATCCGGCCCATCAATCGCTGGAAATCCATAAAATTGCTCAATGTCACTTGGTTCCCAAATATAGATTGGCATTCTCCCAAGCTGCCACTGATCCATATTTTCAACATCAAACCAAAATAAAGTGAGACGTTTGACCTCCATCGGGATTTCCAATTCTACCAACAGCTTGGGATTCCAGGAACCCCCAGAGACAACTAATCGATTTGCCCGATAAGTTCCTTTATCTGTGACGACTTGAACCCCATCCCCATCTGGCCTCCATGACAAGAACTGTTCTCCAAAAAGCATTTCTCCACCAGAATGCTCTGCCAGTTTGTTATGGGTCGAACAGCTTCTCTCAGGCCTTACAAATCCAGCTCTTTCTTCAAATAGAGCAATTTCATCTTCTTTTAAGATGAACTGTGGGAAGCGTTCTCTCATATCCTCATAGCTAAGCATTTGATGGCCAAGATCCCATTCCTGGGCAGATCTAAGTGCCCCAGCTACCGTTTTCGAGTCATTGGGACCAATCATCAATCCACCAGTTTCAGTGAATAGATCCTCACCAGAAGCTATTTCAGCTTCATTCCATAATTCATAAGCTCTTTTCAAAAGTGGTACGTAGGCGGGATCTTCAAAATAAGCCAACCGGATAATCCGACTATCTCCATGACTGGACCCCTGATCATGTGACGGGGCAAAACGCTCAATACCCAATACTGAATGCCCTTTCTTAGCCAATTGCCAGGCAGTGGCGCTGCCCATTCCACCTAAACCAGCAACAATGACATCATAGACCATAGCAACCTTTCTCAAGTTTTTAAGAGGGAATTCAAAATGGAAATTCAAATAAATTGATTCTATTGCGCACACTGATAGAAGGCTGCATTCGAAACATCAAAATAATTCTTTGACTTGATGAATTCTTGTTCCCACTTTGCTAGGTTTCTGACTTGGATAAAAGCAATAAAACGTACTTTATAGACCTTTTCAGTAAATCCGTGTAATAAAGGTGATTCACAAGTAGCTTGTAGGCAGCAAGTTGGGAACTACTTATTTAGTTCTGAACAGATCCTGCAGGTTCTTGAATTCTCAATATGTCGGCTTTTCAAGAGGGAAAAATGAAGAGAACGAATTTTTTCAAGAAAGTTGCGTTGGTGATGGCGGGAAGCTTAATCCTTCCAGCTGTTGCATTTGCAGACATCAAGATGGGAATCATTCTTGGCTTTACAGGTCCCATTGAATCTTTGACACCTGACATGGCTGGCTCAGCAGAAGTTGCCTTCAAAGAAGCCTCTGATTCCGGCAATCTGCTCGGTGGTGAAAAAATTGTGGTTGTGAGAGCTGATTCAACTTGCATTGATGCTGGAGCAGCTACTGCAGCAGCTGAGAGACTTGTGACATCAGAAAAAGTAGCAGCCATCATGGGTGCAGATTGTTCAGGTGTTACAACGGCAATTGCCAACAATGTCGCCGTTCCAAACGGTGTCCCGATGATCTCTCCTTCAGCTACTTCTCCTGCCCTGACAACCATTGAAGACAATGGTTACTTCTTCAGGACAGCTCCTTCGGATGCACGCCAGGGCCAGGTACTGGCAAAAATTGTGATGGATCGAGGTATCTCTGAGATAGCTGTCACTCATACCAACAATGACTATGGCAAGGGCTTGACGGATTCCTTCAACAGTGCATACACCGCACTTGGGGGTAAAATCTCTGCAACGGTACCTCATGAAGACGGTAAAGCCGACTATTCGGCAGAAGTAGCTTCCCTCGATGCATCCGGTGCAGAGGTCCTAGCAGTATTTGGATATGTAGATCAGGGTGGGCGATATATGATTCAAACATCACTCGACACTGGAGCTTTTGATAAATTTATTCTCGCAGATGGTATGTACGGTGATTCCCTTCTTGAGAACATAGATGGTGACCTAACAGGTACTTTTGGAACTGTACCTGGTACAGCATCAAATGGTGCAGATATTTTCAAGAAGATTGCGGCTGATGCGGGCTTAAATGCTGGTGGCCCTTACACCGGTGAATCATACGATGCAGCGGCACTTCTTGTTTTGGCAATGCAGAGAGCCAGATCCACAAATGGTAAATCTATTGCGGATAATTTGTTGGCTGTAGCTAACGCTCCTGGTACAAAAATTCTCCCAGGCGAATTAGCAAAAGGACTAAGTATTCTAAACAGTGGCGGACCAATTGATTATGTTGGCGCTACCAACGTGGAATTAGACGGGGTTGGCGAAACCTTCGGTTCCTACAGGGAATTCGAAATTGATGACAAGGCCTTCAAAACCGTTCGATTCCGCTGATTATCATTCTCAAAACCAGCCCCTATTGGGCTGGTTCCTCCTTCATATCAATCGGTGCGATTAGTGTTTTTCTCAGGCAAAATGCCTGCAGGTCGAAACCGTAGTACCAAAATCATAATCAACCCCATAACTACCATCCTCAAATGAGGGGCAACATTAATAAAATGTTGACGGAGAGGATTCTGCTCACTGAGAAATGAGTTCAAGTTTTCCACCAACCAAAGTGCAACTGGTTCAGCTTCAATCCAAGTAAACCAAGTGATAAAAGCACCAAGCACTGCCCCAAGATTATTACCACTTCCTCCGATGATTACCATAACCCAGATCAGGAAGGTGAATCTTAAAGGGATGTATGAACCTGGCGTAAACTGACCATCCAATGTGGTAAGCATCGCACCCGCTACACCAATGACCGCAGATCCCAAAATGAATACCTGCCGATGACGGTTCGTCACGTCCTTTCCCATTGCAGCAGCGGCAATTTCGTTATCACGAATCGCACGCATCATTCTACCCCAAGGAGAATTCAAGGCTAGTGCAGCTAAACCAAGGATTACTAGGAGCACTGTCAGGAAGAAGCCTGAGTAGCAGAGCTTGACGAAGACCCCTGAAGCAGACATCACCATCTCTTGGAAAGCTTCTTCACTAACTTGGTTTGGATCAGCTGAATGTAATCTGATGACCAAATCTATGAACCACTGGCTTTGTTGAAGGTCTACTTCGTAAGGGACAGGCCGCTCCAAGCCAGTGACATTCTTCACACCTCTCGTCAACCAATCCTCATTCTTAAGAATGGAGATCATAATCTCTGAGATCCCAAGCGTAGCGATCGCAAAGTAGTCAGAACGTAGCCCAAGCGCAACTCTTCCCACTACCCAAGCTAATCCAGCCGCAGTTGCTCCACCTGCTATCCAAGAAATTAAGATTGGGAGACCAAGTCCTCCAAGAAAACCTGTTTGAGCCGGATCAACTGCTTCTATACTTAGCGAGGCTTGCTCATAAAAATGGCGTAGCAACGCATATCCACCGAGTAGCCATACAAAGAATATCACCCTGCGAATGGATCCTTCTGGTACTTTTTTTCTAATCAACCAAGCTCCCAAAACAGTTGAAACCAAAGTAATGAAAGCTAATCCAGTATCCAATCCACCAACAGCCCATGCTTCACCAACTGGCGAGTAAGAGACTAAGACCGCCGCCAGTCCTCCTAAGGCTGTTGAAGCCATTACTCCAGCATTGAACAAACCCGCATAGCCCCACTGAATATTCAGTCCAAGAGACATGACCGCTGAGATCAAACAAAGGTTCAGGATAGCCAGGCTCACATTCCAAGACTGTGTGGCACCTACTATTCCCAGTAGGAGAGCCATGATTGCAAAGCTGATGATCGCTCTTTGTGAATTATTCAAAGCACCCTCCCTTTGAAAAGACCAGTAGGCCGAATCAAAAGGACTAGCACCAGAATCAAAAAAGAAACTGCAAACTTGTATTCTGTACTGAGCAACTGGACCAAACCTTCAGGAGACCAACCTTCAGGACCAAGATATCTGAGGAATTTTTTGAATGCGTAGGTTGTCGTGACTTCTGAGAAAGCGACAATGTAGCCTCCTAGAATAGCCCCAAGGGGTTGGCCAATTCCACCAACAATGGCAGCAGCAAAAATAGGTAGGAGCAGGTGGAAATAGATCAGTGGTTTGTAACTTTTATCAAGACCATAGAGGACACCCGCGAGAGTAATCAGGACAGCGCTGATAAACCAGGTTGCTCGAACCACCTTTTCAGGGTCAATACCTGAAAGCAAAGCAAGATCTTCATTATCTGAGAATGCTCGCATAGCTTTGCCCATCTTGGTTTTTTGTAAGAACCAAAACAGCCAGGAGACTGCCAGTATCGCCAATAAAACGGTTAAAACCTGAGTTTGTTTGAGTGCCAGGCCTTCTTTGAGGCCGGACCACTTTTTAAATTCTCCAGCTTTAATGAGAAATTTTAGACCATCCATGAAAATTATTTCGTCTGTCCCAATGAACAACCGGACGACCCCATTCAGCATGAACATTACCCCAACCGAGGCGATCACAAAGATGACAGGCTTACTCTTCCTTTGACGATAGTAGCTAAATACACTTCGTTCAATAGCCCAGACTAATAGGCCTGTGATCAGGATTCCAAACGGAAGGGCAAGGAGAGCTGTAGGCAGGATTCCGGTAGTAAAACCAATTGACTGAAACCACCAGGTGATAAAGATCGTGCTGACAGTTGCAAAAGACATCATTTCACCATGCGCAAAATTAGCGAAGCGCATGATGCCAAAGACAATTGTTACCCCGAGAGCGCCAAGGGCAAGTTGAGACCCATAAACCAAAGAAGGGATGAATACGTAATTAGAGAGCAGAACAATCGCGTTCAAAGAATCCATTGCTATCCACCAAGAAAGGAGCGACGAACTTCCTCATTGGCAAGGAGTACTTGGCCAGAATCTGTAAAGCGATTCTGGCCTGTCACTAATACAAATCCCTTGTCAGCGATTGTAAGTGCCTGTCGAGCGTTTTGTTCCACCATTAAAATCGCAATTCCTGTTTGTTTTACCTCAATGATGCGCTCGAAAAGCTCATCCATGACAATTGGAGAGACACCTGCTGTTGGTTCGTCGAGCATCAATACGCTCGGTTTCGTCATTAATGCTCGCCCCACAGCAACTTGTTGTCGCTGTCCTCCGGAAAGTTCTCCTGCTGGTTGGAGACGCTTTTCTTTCAGAACTGGAAACAATTCATAAACCTGACTCATCGTATCTGAATAGTCTTCGGTGCGAACATACGCACCGAGCTCCAGATTTTCTTCAACGGTCATGCTACTGAAGACATTATTGGTTTGAGGAACGAAGGCCATGCCAAGTTGAACCCTTTGTTGTGGGGACATGTTCGTGATGTCCTGCCCCGCAAGCATGACTTTCCCTTTTAGGACCTTCAGCATACCCAAAAGCGCCTTCATAGCGGTCGATTTACCTGCTCCATTTGGACCGACAACAACAGAGATTTCTCCGGGAGCTGCAGAGATTGTGCAGCCTTTGAGAATATCTCCAGTTCCATAACCACCAATCAAATTTTCACCAAGGAGATAACTCATTGCCTGTTTCACAAAAACCCTCTTAGCTCAGTCCCGATGAAGCTCCACGACCAAGATAAGCTTCTATCACCATTTCATTTGATTTCACTTCTTCAGCTGTGCCTTCAGTCAGCAGCTTTCCTTCTGCCATCACGATCACTGGATTACAGAGCCGACTGATAAAATCCATATCGTGTTCGATCATGCAGAAGGTGTATCCTTTCTCCTGATTCATCAACTCGATTGCTTCTCCGATTTCTTTCAGCAAAGTCCGGTTTACCCCTGCACCGACTTCATCCAAAATAACCACCTTGGCATCAACCATCATGGTTCGACCTAATTCCAGCAACTTCTTCTGTCCACCCGACAAATTTCCAGCAAGTTCATCAGCGACATGTCGAATATTGAGAAATTCCATGACTTCATCTGCTTTCATGGTAATTTTTCTCTCTTGCTGATGAAGAGTTGTGCGCTGAAACCACGCACCTATCAGGCTTTCACCCAATTGATTCGGGGCAACCATCATCAAATTCTCACGTGCTGTCAAACTGTTAAATTCGTGAGGAATTTGAAAGGTTCGTAGGAGTCCTTTGGAAAAAAGTTGGTGTGGTTTTAATCTAGTTACATCCTCTCCATCAAGTAGGATTTGTCCTTGATCAGGCGGAAAGGTACCTGCAATCAGATTGAATAGGGTTGTTTTTCCAGCTCCATTGGGACCTATTAATCCTGTAATCAACCCTTTCTGAATTTCTAGACTTATTCCGTTTACTGCCTGGACTCCGCCAAAATATTTATAAAGGTTTCGAACAGAGATCACGTAGGGGATTTCTCAATGATGAGTTTTAAGACTTGGGGGGTAAGTAGGACTCAGGTGACCTAGTTCAACAAACCAAATTCAAGCTTCGCTGAACAAATACCATCAATAGTTAGTAAATGCACATTTCAGAATATATATAAAATCAAAAATAGTTGTAGTTTCCATCTTTTCAGTAATGAAATAATGTTAAATTTGAGGGAAGATGCTTGTTTAGCTTCATCAGAAAGTCAAGCGCACTTGGTTTTACAAATTTCCCTGAGCAGGTTTTAGCTTCCATTGGTGAGATTATTTCCTGTCTAGTTAAATTCAAAGATTGTTGATAAATGAATATCTTAAAGAAAAACTATGAAAATCATACAATTAACTGATCTTCACCTCGTTCCTAAAGGTCAGAAAATCCATGAGATAGACCCCGGTCAACGTCTTGAACAGGCGTTGGCGAACATCAAGCTTAGGCATCCTGACTTGGATCTGCTTGTAATTACTGGTGATCTTTGCAATGAAGGGGATACACTCTCCTATCGCCTTCTCAGAGCGTTACTAGAAAAATATGAACTAAATTATCAGCTTGTGCTTGGAAATCACGACCAGCGAGAACCATTCAGAGGTGTTTTTCCAGAAACAGCAATAGACCCGCATGGTTTCATTCAATCCAAACTGCAATCCAATGGGGATGTCTATCTCTTTTTGGATACTTTACAGGAAGGCAAAGTTGCAGGTAGTTATTGTGAAAAAAGACAAGACTGGTTGCGGAACGAATTGAAGAGTCACTCAAATAATCCTGTTTACGTCTTTCTTCACCATCCTCCCTTCAAGGTCGGCATGAAGGAAATGGACAACTGCAATCTAGCCGATGGCGAGCTCTTAGGGGAGATCCTGAATTCTCACGCCAACATAAAACACTTATTCTGCGGGCATTTGCATAGACCACTTCATGGCGTTTGGCGAGGGATACCTTTTACATGTCAGCCTTCGACCGTCCACCAATTTACTTTCACAACCGAGAATTTGCCCTTTCAACTGATCAAGGAACCACCAATTTACTCAGTTATTACTTTGTCGGATTGGGGAATGGTTGTGCATCAACATCAATATCTGGAAGATGCAGAAAGCGGCAGGTTCGAGGAGATGAAAAATTGAATCCATTTCTGAGTGAATTGCCCTTACTCCCTTACAGTACTTCTGAATTAAGCCTTTGGTATTTCTGAATGCAAGAAACCGAAAATAGTTCCAACCTATTGACACTGAAAGACTATGATCTCAGCCTAAATTCTGAGAAAGGGCCTGTCCAGGTTCTTAACAAGGTCAACATCACACTGAATGCGCAGGAGACCGTTGGTCTTGTCGGAGAATCTGGCTGCGGAAAATCGATGACAGCATTGTCAATGATGGGTTTGCTTTCGAACAAAATAATAGCTGAAAATCAGGGAGAGCTCTTATGGAGAGGCGAAAATCTTTCAAATGCTTGCAATAAACGATGGCGCGAGTTGCGCGGAAAAGAAATGGCGATGATCTTTCAGGAACCGATGACTGCCTTGAATCCTGTACTGACGATTTATGAGCAACTTGATGAAGTACTGAAGGAACATTCTTCTTTAGGAAATCAAGACCGTAGAAAGAAAATTTCTGATCTTTTGAGGCAAGTAGGGCTTCGAGATGTTGACAGCAAGCTAGAGTGGTATCCGCATCAATTCTCTGGAGGCATGAGGCAGAGAGTGATGATAGCTATGGCCCTCGTCTGTGAGCCAGATTTATTGATCGCTGATGAGCCAACAACCGCTTTGGATGTGACTACACAAGCACAGATTCTCAGGCTAATCAAAAATCTTCAAAGAGAACGCAAGATGGCCTTGCTTTTCATCTCACATGATTTGGATGTCGTAGGCTTTCTAGCAGACCGAATTGTGATCATGTATGCTGGAGAAGTAGTTGAAGATCTACCGGTTGAACAATTGGAGAGCCCTGCACATCCTTACACCATCGCACTTCAGCAAGCTCGGCCACGACCTGGAAAATCCAATTTTGGTTTTGAACCAATCCCTGGGACCCTGCCGCAACCTGGGTCGATCTTGATAGGATGTCGATTCAGGGATCGATGCGCAAAAGCGAATAAACAATGTGAAATAAACCCTCCTTGGCAATTCCAAAAGAACCAACATCGGGTTCGTTGTTGGCATCCAAAAATTTAGAAGAGAGAAGTGAATGGCTACAATGACAATCGAAAATCTTGGTTTTCCTTGGGCTACCAGAGATCCATTTTTATTTTGTGTTCATCATCTGGACTTTTATCCCAAAGGGAATGGCAAAGGAGGGCCTGCAGCAACACTCCGAGGACGTCAGATCGGAAATGATTTTATCATCAAAGATGGTTGGCGAATGTACCATGGAGATAAGATTCCTGGGTTTCCAGCGCACCCACACCGTGGTTTTGAAACAGTGACTGTTGTTCAGAGAGGAATGGTGGACCATGCTGACTCGATGGGAGCTGCGGGTCGTTATGGTGGTGGTGATGTTCAGTGGCTGACAGCTGGATCTGGAATTCAGCACTCAGAGATGTTTCCGCTGCTTGAAGAGAATCAAGGTAATACTTTGGAATTATTCCAAATCTGGCTCAATCTACCTAAGCATCGAAAAATGGTTGATCCCAACTTTAAAATGCTTTGGGCAGAGACAATTCCAACAAGTACTTTTGAAGATGAAGAAGGGCACAGCATTAAGGTTATTCAATACTGTAAAAGTATTGGAACTAAAAAAGGGCCAGTGCCAACTCCTTACTCATGGGCCGTTGAGACAATCAATGATGTGGCAATTTGGGTAATTTCACTTGATGAACAAGCTAGATGGGAATTACCAGAGGTTCTGAAGGGAGTGAACCGAAGTTTGTACATTTACGAAGGAAAATCCGTTGAAGTTGCAGGTGAGCAGTTAAAACTTAATCAGGTGTGCCACATTAATCAGTCAGAGAGCTTGAAGATTAAAAATGGCGAAAGCTCTGCGAAGCTTCTTCTCCTGCAGGGCAGACCCATTGGCGAACCAGTTGTGCAATATGGGCCCTTTGTGATGAATTCACGACAAGAAATTGTTGATACTTTTGAGGAATACCGGCAAACCCAATTCGGAGGATGGCCTTGGAAAAGTCCTGATCAAATTCATGGATTCCTAAGTGGAAGATTTGCAAGACATGCTAATGGGGTCGAAGAAAAACCAACTATCCCCAATTGATTGGAGCCGACTCTTATCTCAGACGTTGAGAAATATTTAATCAAGGAAGGCTGGACCGACTACCCATCCTACTGAAAAAAGCAGTGACTGAATTAAAAGTATTTTTCCAGTAGTCCCCAAAACGCCATTCAATTCTCTACCTTTGGTACCAGAAAGGACCATCTTGATCACACCAAGTATGGGCCACAACGCCAACAAACTGAGTAAAGCAGGCCAGTGACTTGGTTGATTAACAACCAAGAAAATTGGTAGGGTTGCACTCAAAATTAATGTGAATTGAATCTCTCTCTGAACAAAATTCTCTCCAAACCGCACAGCAAGGGTTCGCTTCGCAACCTTCGCATCAGTCGGAGCATCACGAAGATTATTGACCGCAATTAACGCTGTGGCAGTCAATCCAGGAATAAAGCCGGCTAGAATTGTCAATTCGCTCCACTGAAGTGCTTGAACATAATAGGTTCCTGATACTGCGATTGGACCAAAAAACAGCATGACAAAGATATCCCCTAACCCATGATACGCCAGAGGGAAGGGTCCACCCGTATAAAGAATGCCCGAAGTAATTGAGAGCAGTCCAATCAGTAAAATT
>Ga0209631_10002210_pt1 | contig 23530 bp, 25 predicted proteins | sample COG_08_FD_184752 | JGI IMG/M metagenome (GOLD analysis project Ga0209631, IMG submission 184752) | Pelagic Microbial community sample from North Sea - COGITO 998_met_08 (SPAdes) (version 2) | ecosystem: Environmental > Aquatic > Marine > Neritic zone/Coastal water | place: Helgoland, sampling... | reverse complement strand
TATAGATTCAAACATTGCAGTTATCATCAATTTCATCAATATCACGAGTACTGGATTAATTATAATTGTAGTGATGATATATTATAGCACAACTATAAATAAAAAAGATGAAGCTTTAGTGGTGGCAAATCACGCCTTAGAAAAACAAAACAAAGAAATTTTTTCACAACATCAATATCAACAAATACTCTTAAAAGAAATTCACCATCGAGTAAAAAATAATCTACAAATAATTACTTCTTTACTCTCACTCCAAAGCAATGCTATAGAAAACAAAGATGTTTCTCAAGTACTAGATGAAAGTAGAAGAAGAATAGAAGCTATTGCTTTGATTCATGAAAAACTTTATCAAGGAGATAAAATTGATAGGGTAGATTTTAAATCCTACTTAATGGAGATTATGCGTTCTCAGCAAAAGGTAAATCCCAATCTAAAATGTGAAGTTACCTCAAATGAGGTGGCTTTTAAATTGGACATTGCAATTCCTCTTGGTTTAATTATATCTGAAATGATTGTGAACTCAGTAAAACATGCTTTCAAAGGAATTGAAAATCCTCAATTAAATGTACAGCTAACAAAAAATAATCAAACCATTGAGATAATCTTTCAAGATAATGGAATTGGGCTTCCAGAAAATTTCAGTCTCGAACAACCTGTTTCTTTGGGCACAGAAATTATTCAAGCGTTAACAGATCAAATTGAGGGGGAAATTAAGTACGAAAATGATAATGGAGCAAAATTTACAATTGTGTTTTAAGAATAATATTGTAGAGAAATATCATTGATTGAGTGAAAAAAATTTATCCCTTTCATAAAACCATTAGTTTGATGAAAAACAATTGATACCGGTCGAAGCACCAGCCAAAGATTTTATTTTTCACTACTTCCATCAACCGTAAGCGATGATTCAACAGGAACTAAACCAGAGACAATTGTTTTTTTCTCCAAGGAGATATCACCTGTCTTTTTGTATAATCTATATAGAGATAGTTTTATGTTAATCTTTTCATAATCCGGATTCAAAATAATTTCTGAATCAACATTACTTATTAAATATTCATTTACAGCTGGAGTCTTCTTATCTAAACTTATGTTAGCATATCTTCCAAAACTCGCATGCAATGTCCAATCTTTTCTCAAATTTGGCTGAATAGAAACGACAGTGTTTTTTGGAATTTCTTCAATCATAGCATAGACATCAGAAATTTTATCTTCATCTCTTCCTATCCTGTTAAAGTTTAGTAAGTTTAGTATAATACTAAGTGAAAATAAACAAATACTGCTGTATTTAAGAATTTTATTATTTGGACTAATCCTAATTAATAATACATTTAGACGTGGCGCCAATAATAATCCAAAAGCAATACTAAATATTGGAAAAGTGCCTAAAATATAGAACCCACTTTGTTTTAAACTAATCATAACTGGTAGCACCCCAGAGAGCCCTAAAGCCAAAAATATTAAAACCCATTTTCCAGGTAATCTTTCTACTTTAATCTTTCTTGTTGAAATAAATATGACAACTGCAATTATTCCAATTGGTAATAGCTCATTTAGAAGTTTAGTCAGAATAAACCAGCGGTTATCTACAGTAACACTATTCTCAATACTCCCCAGTACCTGCAAATTAATATATGCTTTTAAACTATCAATCCCTTCAGGAACAAAAATATACATAAAAAAAATAGGAATCAATATCGCGGAAAAAAGTATAGTTAAACCACTAAAAAACTTAAGAACATTTGTTTTTTTAAAAATCAAGATCCAAAATAAAATAGAAATAGGAAATAACCCAACAAACCCTTTCGTTAAAAAAGCAAGAAATAATGAAAACCCAGCTAAGAACAAATGCAAAAACCTATTATTAATTTCACTCTTGATTGCAAAATAAACGCTAAGGCTAGTGAAAACCATCATTGTGTTTTCAAGCATATTATTAGGAGCGGCCCATGTCACCACCGGCACTGAAACCCATAATAAAATGGGAAGCCATGACATATTAGAATGCTGTTGGCCAACTAGTTGTTTCCAAATTCCTCTAATAATAATAGCTGTAATTAGAAATGTTAGAAATGAATAAAGTCTTTCTGTAATTAAATTATCTCCTAATAGCCTGAAGAATAAACTCTGAAGTCCAAATGCAAATGGGGGGTGTCCATGAAAATGAGGAGAAAGAGTATCTGTCAAATGTAGGTCCCAAAAACTACCTAAATTTTCCGCTAAATTTCTAGAGATAGTAGCATATAAAACACCATCCATAAACATACCGTCGGAAAGCCAGTTTGGACTTATCATTCCCAAAAAAAGTGCGCTTACAATTAAATAAAAAAAAACAGATTTGTTCTTCATGTGCTGAAAGTACTTTAGAATGTTAAATGTATTTAAATTGTTTTATAGAATTTTTCAAAACTATAAAATTATAGTAAATTAATGTTCAAGAAACCCATTTAATAATCAAAGTAAAAAAATTACTGAATTTCATTATTTTCTCTTAAAGCACAGGAATATAAAGGTAAGCTAATTTCTCCTTCCTCTTTACTTAAAATTTTGAATACATTTGACACTATAAAGAAAAGAGATGAATAAGAGTACAACGGAAATAAAAATAAGAGGCTATCATTTAGATGCTTACCAACATGTTAATAACGCCAGGTATCTAGAACTTTTAGAAGAAGCTCGATGGCGTCATTACGAGGATTATCCACCTGCATATTTTCAAGAAAAAGGTTGGGGTTTTATTATCGTTAATATCAATATCAACTTTAAAGGTTCGGCAGTACTTGGAGACACTTTAGTGATACATTCTGAGTTGGTTAAAATTGGAAAAACAAGTATTACTATTCATCAAGATGCTTTTATTAAAGGATCGGAAAGGAAATCAATTGAAGCAGATATCACTTTTGTTATGATGGATTTAAGAACGTCAAAATTACTGCCTATAGAAGGTGAGATGAAAGATATATTAACTAGAGAACTTAAGCTTTAATAAAATTTTCGCTTAAGCTTTTTCATTTTATTTCTTGAAGCTATTTTCCAGATGTTTGAAAAACAGCTGTGTATTCTTTCTTTTTCTTTTTGAAAGTAATTTTTAAATGGTACTCCTCACCACTTTTCAAATGTGTTGAAAAAGCATTCAAACCATAATATTTTACCATTTGAGGCTCATCATCTGCATCAGTTCGTTGAACCACTGCAGTACAAGTTATTTTTTCTCTGTCCACAGGTTTTCCATCGGCTTTAATTAAATAGAAAACAGTATTGTTGCTACTCAACATCCAATTTACGACTACTTCAATGTAATATTTTCCAGCTTCCTTCACCACACCTTTATGCGGAGGTGAATCTAAAGGAGTAACACTTTCTGAATAGCCTCCATTAGGAGTATTCATTGTACTATTCAAAACACTGTTCTGCCCTGGTTGGTTTATTTGAGCAATAGATACTTGACTCAAAAGAAAAGATAGTAAAAAAGCAATTGCATTAAATTTATTCATATGCCGTTAAATTTAAGTTTACAAAAGTACAAAAAGCAATCCAAGAATATGCTTTTTGTTTTTTTAGGGGAGTTCTAATAAATTTTTGGTTTATTTGCACTCTCCAAATAGGAGATTTGAATTTTTAGAGGAGTGGCCGAGTGGCTTAAGGCGCACGCTTGGAAAGTGTGTATACCCCACAAGGGTATCGGGGGTTCGAATCCCTTCTCCTCTGCAAAGTAAAAGCCGCGATTAGCGGCTTTTCTATTTTCTGGAAATTTGTTCGAAATTTATTTCGATAAAGATTTGAGGGAAATAGAAAAGAGCTTTCGAAGAAAAGATTTGCTTTGTATACCAAATTACCACATTCATGCATTCTTACGTCATAATCGCTGAAAGAGAATTTCGCAAGCATAATAACTTGGAGTAATCAACTGCCATGGCCGCCTACCTTAAAAAGAAATTTAAGTTGTTGGGTATTAAAACACCTGAAAGAAAATTAATTCAAAAGCAAATAATTGATAAACATGGATACCTTGCATTGGAAGAAATAGAAATTGTAGTAAAAGAATTATGGGACCTCCCCTTTCGTGAATTTCACTGCTTAGCTATTGACTTAATAGTCAAATACAAGAATTAAGTACCCGAAACTACTATTGATTTGTACCATTATATGCTCATAAATAATTCTTGGTGGGACACTGTAGACTTAATAGCCACAAATTCTGTAGGAACGCTTATATCTAGATTCCCATCTTTAATTGAATCTCACTTAAATAAATGGAGTTTGGACGAGAATATTTGGCTGCAACGAACCGCTATCATCCATCAATTAAAATTTAAAGATAAAGTCAATACAGCTTTGCTTACTCAATACATTGAACGAAGCATGGTTACGAAAGAGTTCTTCCTGAACAAAGCCATAGGATGGTCTTTAAGACAGCACAGTAGAGTTGATTCCCAATGGGCAATAAACTTCGTAAATGATCATCTAGGTCTCTCTAATCTCAGTCAAAAGGAAGCTTTAAGATTGATTTTGAAATAGCAACTTATTTTCCAAATTCTACTCCAAGTGTAAATAAAAATCGATGAAACCAAACATCAAATTCGACATCGGAGAGAATATCTGGAGAAACGATATTAGCAAAACCTGCAGCGTGCGATGTATATTGAGAGAACTCAAAGTAAAACCTTGATCTCAGTCTAGAAGGAAACAGCATCCCTATTCCACCCTCCATTACTACACCGTTATTAATACTTATGATATTTGCCGTTTCAGCATTATTCGTCATACCTACCTTTGCCTTTAAATAATATAGTCGGCGCTTGCGATACAGATTGTATTTTCCTTGAATATATAATGGTGCCCCAACTATATTTACAAAATGTAAATCATTTATTGTGTAGAAATAGAAGACATTGTGGTCTATACCCGTCCCTATTCCTATATCGAAGTGTTTATTTATTCTATAACCATACACAAAATCCAAATTCACATGATCTCTCGAAATACCCATTGAAAAGTTTTTGATCTTTCCGCTAGCATAATGATAACGACCATTTTTATACACCCTTATTTGTTCAGGTAAATAATACTTTCGAGCAGAATCTATTGGGAAAGAAACTGTATCGCCTGAAATAGTTTCAATATTTTGAATAGTATAATCATTCTGCAACAATGTTCCATAAACCATATTGTGCTTATACCATTTTCTTTTAAACTTAAAAACAGCTCCATTTTCAATAAGCTGATCATTCTGAGAATACGAAATTACTGGAGCACAAAATGGCAACCCAATCAAAAATAAGAAAGGTGTTATTGATGTTATGCGGATTTTAGGCATATAGTATTAATAAGCAATCTCGCTTAAGAATATTATCTCCATTGTTGCTGCATTCACTTCATATTGAGAAAGGCCAAAATCACTAGTTGTAAGAATACGATTCGGAATAGAAGGATGCTCAATAACATCATACGCGACAATAGATGTGTTGGAATTGATCAATATTGGATTTGCAGGATTGGCAGCATCAAATATTGCCATTCCATTTGTCCCTTCTCCTACATATAACTTGTTATTTATCATTGTCATTCCGTAAGGACTTGCCATTGGAATGGATGTAATTTTTTCTGGACTATTTAGATTTGAAATATCCAAAACTTCCAATGTGTTTTCATCACCACTACATCCGGTAAAATCAGCAGTTCTTAATGTCAAATAAGCAATATTTCCAATTGGTAAAACAGGGTCACAAGAATTTGGATGGTTGTAAGTTGAAGTTTCATATGGGATTGAAGGATTAGTAACATCCATTATAATCATTGAAGATTGGGTTCCAATAAACAAATGATTTCCTTCTGAGTAAATGGTTTCATTATCCCAACCAATATCAGTACTTCCAACTAGCATAATATCTGAAGGAGAATCCTGAAAAGTATGCAACTTAGAATTACTAACCACATAGACATGATTACTATAAACAGCTATTTTGTTTACCGTCCCTTTTACACCTCTTTCCGAACCAACGAATGATGATGGCACTGATGAAGCAGGTATAACGCTGTTATTATAATCGTAATACAAGTAATAGGAATCTCTTAACTCTTCCGCTTCTTCACTGTCTGTTTTAAATGAGCGGGTTACAGTTTCATAGCTAAACCCTACTAGTACCAATCCATCCGCGTTCTCGATAGCTTCAGCAAATGCATACTCTACTCTATCTACCATTACAGGATTGTTGATATCAGATAAATCAATTTTTATAAAATCGTATTGAGATTCAGCATAAATCATATCGTTATCCACGAAGAATTCCTTCGTAAATGGAAGCTGTAAGAATCCTATATTTACCGGATTACTTGGGTCTGCGTTATCTAAAACATGTATCCCTTTTCCATTTTCTCCAATTAAAATATAATTTTCACCGATAAATAACTTTCCTGCATTTTCAATCATTCTTGGAGTCGAAACAAGCTCTACATTTCTAATTTCTTCAATATCAGCATATACAGCAGTACCCTTCTGAAAGGTTAGAGAGATTGTTGCATTGTCTTTTGTGCAACTAGCTAATAAAATTGGAAGGCAAACGATAAGGATGTGAAGCTTTTTCATAAGTTAATGATTTTTAATTTAATAGCAAAACACTAAAGTTAGTAATTTTATTGTATAGTTACAATCGATGTAAAAATAAAAGAAAAAGAAGCAACGCACAGGCAAAAAAAAGTGAGCCATAAAGCTCACTTTTAAATTACTCTATAAAGATATTATTGTTTGGTATAAACAGCTGTACAAGTTCCTAAACCTCCTATGCCAGGAGTTGTATTTTCATAAGAATAGTTTACCGTAAATTCCGTTCCGGAAGCATTCATTGTTCCATTACCAGAGAAAATCACCTCACCAAGAGTTATACCGATAGTTTGATTAGGAAAAGTAATAGTTGATCCATTTATTGTTGCATTTGCTGTTCCACCAAGTAAAGTAAAAAAGTTATCGAAAATTAATGCTGAAGAACCTCCTGCAGAAATTGTTGGTGGTGTAGCCAATGGAAATGCTATTGCTCCACAATCGCTTGAAATTTCCCAGGTGCTTGACGTCCAGGCACTTTGTCCAATTACAACTGTAACTGTTCTAGTAGCTGTTGCTGTTCCATTCTCATTTGTTGCTGTATAAGTAACAGTATAAACTCCTGTTGAAGAAGTGTTAACCGCTGTTATATCTGCTGTTACATTTACCGAAGACCCATCACCATTGGTTGCTGTAGCTCCTTCATCTATGTAAGTAGAATTTAAATTAGCTGTGACACTTGCATCACCATTTAACACAATTACGGGCACGTAAGAACATGACTCATCATCTTTTTTAGCTTCAGCGCTATAGTTAGTTGCTAATGGATCAGTACATCCTTTTTTCTTACATCCGCCTATTAGAATCGCTCCTACTAGGGCTATTGCTAAAAATTTACTTGTTGTTTTCATACAGATTTTTTTTAGTTTATGCTCCAAACTTACAAAAATGAACTTTCTTATCCTCACTAGTTCACATTTAATTAATTCTTAATTGTAGATTTGCCATTGTGCAAATTGACATAGAAATACTATTCGAAAACGATTCAATTATTGCAGTAAACAAACCAAATAACATTCTGGTTTACGCATCTTATTTTGCTCGAAATATCACTGACGATGATTTAGTTACTTTGCTAAAGGAGCAAACGGAACTTGACCTATACCCAATCCATAGACTAGACAGAAAGACATCTGGAATTTTACTTTTAGCTAAGGAAAAAGAATTCGTTAAAGACTATCAGCAACAATTTGAAAACAACAAGGTTCAGAAACACTATTACGCTGTCGTCCGAGGTCATTGTCCTCCAAGCGGAGTTATTGATACTCCTACAAAAAATGCTGAAACAGGAATGTACAAAGAGGCGCTGACTGAATACCAAACACTAGAAATAATAGAATTAGACATCCCTGTGAATCCTTACGAGAAGTCGAGGTACAGCTTGGTGAAATTTACACCAAAAACTGGTAGAATGCACCAACTTCGGATTCATGCAAACAAAATAAGCCACCCTATTGTGGGGGATTATCAGTATGGAGATCGATTTCATAATCGAATGTTTCAACATGAATTCAATTGGAACAACATGTTTTTACATGCGAGTGAACTAACTATTAAACAACCGAATAGCGGAGAACAACTAGTATTAAAAAGTAGTTTCCCTGCGGACTGGGACAAACTATTTAAAAACTTTAATTGGCAAAAACCCAAATAAGTTTCATCTCTATTTTTCTTAAGATTATATTTACCCTCTTAAATTAAAGTTATGGATTATAAATTATTAGGTAAGACAGGTATCAAGGTATCGGAACTGTGTTTAGGCACAATGACTTTTGGTACAGACTGGAACTTTGGTTCTGACAAAGAAGAATCACAACGCGTTTTTGATGCATTCTGTAATGCCGGAGGAAATTTCTTTGACACTGCAAACATCTATACAACAGGAACTTCAGAAAAGTATCTAGGTGAGTTTATGCAATCAGAAAGAGATAACCTGGTAATTGCTTCAAAATACTCCTTGACAGAATCCAATAAAATTAACGTTTCGGGTAATAGTCGTAAAAATATGACGCAGAGTGTTGAGGGGTCTTTAAAAAGGCTTGGAACCGACTATATTGACCTATATTATGTTCACGCATGGGATTTTCTTGTTGCTCCTGAAGAGTTAATGAGAAATTTAGAGTATTTACTAGCTTCTGGGAAAATATTATCTATTGGTATTTCCGATACACCAGCTTTTATTACTAGCCGTTGTAATACTTTGGCTGAATTAAGAGGATGGAATCAATTTGCAGCATACCAAGTTGAATATTGTTTAACTGAAAGGACTGCAGACAGAGAGATTATTCCACTATGCCAGCATGACGATATGCTTTTTTGTGGGTTTGGCCCCTTAGCTGCAGGATTGCTTTCAGGAAAATATATAGAAGAGAACAGTGATCCAAAGCGAATGACAAAAGGAGTATCTCCTAGGTTAAGTGAAAGAAACTTAGCTATGTCCGCTGAAATTAGCGCCCTTAGTAAAGAGATTGGTCATACACCTTCTCAGATAGCTATTCGTTGGGCAATGCAAATGGTAAAAAAGTCCTCTCCTATTTTCGGAGCTCGTTCGCTAAAGCAATGTGAAGAAAATCTAAAAGTTATGGACTTCTCATTATCGAATGACCAAATGAATAAGTTGAATTTAATCAGTAAAATTGGACCAAACAACCCTAATGAATTTCTAAAGCTTCCAAGACTTGAGGAAATATTATATGCTGGACAAAAAGAAAATATCAAAAAGTAGTTAAAAAAAAGAAAGCTCAACATATGTTGAGCTTTCTAAACCTAAAACCTAAGAGCTAATTTTCTCAGATAGAATTGAGTAACCAGCTCAATTCATTTCAAACATACAGTCTTTAATCGGTTAAAAAAAATAGTTTATCGTTTTTTATTACAGATACATCGAAAAACGTGATAAAAACACCTTGTCGGCTGTTGATTTATATGAGAATCATAAAACACCAATGTTAATAAGATAAATAGAAGTCCATCAATTCTAGATCGATAAGATGTGCTTGCGTATAATAAAACAAAAGAACGTCTAAAAAACCATATCCTAAATCGCACATGTTCATTGCACCTTCTTGAGACAATCCAACACCATGTCCAAATCCCTTTCCAGACAAGTAAACCTCATCCCCTTTCACTTTCACATCAAAATAGGTGCTTTTTAATTTCCAATCTTTTCGTATATCTGTAAGCAGTATATGATATTTCCAATCGACAAAGTATTTCCTTCTTGAGTCTTGCTTAAAAGATAACGCTTTCTCAATATCCTCTTTATTTTCAATTGGATAATTATGCTGCTTATCCAAATAAGAAATCCATTTAGCCTTACTAATTACTTTTGTCCAATTAGAATTGGATTTACCGTATGAATAAGGATCTTTAACACTTCTTAAATAAGAAAGAGGCTTAGTCCACACATCTTCACTGTTTACAGTTTGACCACCACTATTTGAATAATATGAAGCAGTAATATAATTCATATCACTATCAACCAATACGAAGTTTTCTGTCTCTTTGACGGCATCAATTATTTTTTGATTTTTATACATTTTCCCTTTATAGACCTGACAATTTGTTAAATCTGTTAGCATAAAACCCTCATCCATAAACTTACTTTTATGCTTCAAAGCGTAGGTTCTGCTAATTACTGCCTGGACTTTATAATATTCTTTAGATTCATTGTTCCCAGATTCAGACTCTATAACACCTACTAGGTATTCATCTAGCGGAACTTGATTAATAATTTTTAAGTACTTGCCTTCCGCTAATATTTTTAAATTTCCTTGATATTTTCTTTCTCTAGATGAAGGACTCAGGCATTTAATTTTAAAAGCTCCACCTTCATGACTTCTTTTAATGTATACTTCCTTGTAAGTACCAATTTCAACGTCGCCCTGTTTAATTCGAATTTCACCATTTTTGTTCTGTATCCTTACGGATTCTCCTTTATTTAAAGTAAAGAATGTGCCTGATTCTGAATGAAAGGAATAACTATCATCCAAATAGTTAAACAATATATGTGATGTTTTTACATTTCTAAAAACACCAATATCCATTATTTCCTTATCAGCAAACATTGGCTGACTAATAAACACAAATAATAATATTATTACAATATTTTTCATAACAAGCAAAATTAACTCCTTTAGTGTCTGCTTCTATTGAGTTCTTCCAGAGTTTTCAACATTTCATTCGCAGTATTGAAGGATGCTCCCGTGCCTCCACACGTATCCTCAAGTAATTGGTACTCTTTTACCATGTTTTCTCGTCCTTCTGTGGAAAGGATAACTCCTAATTCTTTCTTTAAGTTAATTTCTGTCAATTTACTCTGGATAAGTTCTTTAACAATTTCTTTACCAACTATTAAATTTACCAATGAAATGAATTTAATTCTTTTTCCAATTAATAACTTTGCAATTCTATAGGAGAAAGCACTCGATTTATAACAAACTACCTGAGGTACTTTAAATAACGCTGTTTCGAGCGTGGCAGTTCCCGAAGTGACCAAAGCAGCATGAGAGGTATTCAATAAATTATACGTATCGTTTACGACTACGTGCACATTTTCCTTTGCTAAAAATGGAGCATAATACTCATTGGATCTTGAGGGGGCGCCGGCAATTACAAATTGATACTCTTCGTATTTTAAAACTACAGATAACATTATCGGCAATTTCTTTTCAATCTCCTGACTCCTGCTTCCAGGAAGAAGCGCAATTATTGGCTTTTCATTCAATCCGTACTTTTCGCAAAAAGCCTGTTTTGATATTGCCTTTTCTTTGAATTGCTCTATAGCATCAATTAATGGGTGCCCCACAAACGAAACATCATAGTCGAATTTTTTGTAAAAATCTTTTTCAAAAGGCAAAATAACAAACATCTTATCTACCACCTTTTTTATTTTCTCTACTCTTGATTGTTTCCAGGCCCAAACTTGCGGTGACACATAATATAAAGTAGGGATTTTATTAGTATGAACAAACTCTGCGATACGAAGGTTGAAACCTGGATAATCAATAAAGATAACTGCATCTGGCTTGTAATCAAGAATATCTTCTTTACAAAACTTCAAATTCCCCAGTATAGTTCGAATATTTCTAATCACCTCTAAAAACCCCATAAAAGCTAGGTCTCTATAATGCTTAACCAGTTCTACACCTTGCTCTTCCATTAGGTCTCCACCCCAAAACCTGAAAGTTGCATTCGAATCCAACTTCTTAATTTCTTTAATTAAGTTAGCTCCATGTAAATCTCCGGATGCCTCTCCTGCTATGATGTAGTATTTACTCAATGGAAATAGTTAAAACAAAAACAAGAACGAAAGTCCAGCTACAAAAAGTGTAACACCCACAAGTCCTTTAGCAGCAACATCCATTTTAAACAAAAAGAATAAAAAGTAAAATGCAAGCATGCTCGGTAATAAACTAAAAATTAGAATCTCTTTATTAATTTCTAATGAAGAGTCTAAAAACAATTGCCAATAATTCTCATAACTACTATTAGGGCTTTTGACATACTTTGACAAAAGGAAACCTAATGGGGGCAAAATAAAACCTAAAATTAGACCAACCCAAACAATATCATATTTTTTCTTCCATCCAGTTAACATCATAATTCCCATTTATTTAAGTGACTAATTGCGTGATGAGCAGTCATGTCAAACTGCGTTGGAACAATAGAAACATAGTTGTTCTCTAATGCGAACATGTCTGTATCTTCTCCGTTGTCATGGTCGTGAAACTGACCCGTCAGCCAGTAATACTTTTTACCTAAAGGGTCTGTTCGTTCCTCAAATGTATCATCCCAAAAGGCTCGAGCTTGTCGACATATTTTTATCCCTTTTATTTTTGACAAAGGCAGTTTAGGAATGTTTACGTTCAAACATATTCCCTTTTCCATTTTCTTTTCCAATGCCTCCTTTACAATTTTCTCCACAAAATGCATTGATGGTTCAAAATCTGCATCCATGTCATAATCCAATAACGAAAAACCGATGCTTGGAATACCTTCTAGCGCCCCTTCCACAGCTGCTGACATCGTTCCTGAGTATAATACATTTGTAGAAACATTAGAACCATGATTAATACCAGAGACAATTAAGTCAGGCAATTTACCTTTTGATTTGTAAATTCCCATTTTGATGCAATCTACTGGAGTACCTGAACAGATGTACATTTTATGTCCTTTAAAATAATCAGATAATGAAATCCTAAGAGGTTCATTTACAGTAATTGCATGTCCCATTCCGGACTGCGGCTTATCTGGAGCCACAATTAGTAGGTCTCCAAAATCCGAAACAGCATCTATTAATGACTTGATACCCTTTGCGGTAAAGCCATCATCATTTGTAACTAATATTAAAGGTTTTTTCATTTTTAACTATTGAATAACTTCTAATCTTTGTGCAAAACTAATAAATTGTAGTTCCCTATATGGTTGGGATTCATTTACTTTTACACATACAATTAAATTTTGTTAAAATGGCACACAAATTCAGCTTTATCATCGCATTATTTTTATGTTCAGTAAATTTTGGGCAACAAAATGAAATCAAAACAGATTCTAAAATCACCCATGTTACTGTGTTTTTAAGTGGCGCTCAAGTGACACATGAGGCTAGAGTTTCAGTTCCTGCAGGATCAAGAACAATAGTTTTTGAAAACCTTACCCAATACATTAATAAAAGTAGCCTGCAGATAAAAGCTAACAATGAAGCTATTACCATTCTTTCGGTTGGACATAAAATCAACTACTTAAAGAGCCATGAGAATGACAAAAGGTTAGTTGTACTAAAAGACAGTCTTGAAAAAATACGGTTTAAGCTAGACATAAGAAATAGCCACGAAATAGTATACAAGGAAGAGAAAATTATGTTGCTAGCAAATAAATCTATAGCAGGAGAGCAGAATGGCGTTGACATTGAAGACCTTATGGAAATGGCAGACTTCTACAGAGAAAGACTGCAGGAAATTGAAACAAAACTATTGGATATCAAAACAAGTAAAAGAAATTTAAATAAAACCATTTCACGTTTAAATCAAGAATTAAAAAGTGCTAATTCTCAACAAGGAAAGTACACAACCGACGTAATTGTTAAGGTTGCTGCCAAAGTCAAGTCTACAACCAAATTTGAATTGAGTTATATTACTAATCAGGCTTCATGGTCTCCGAAGTACGATATAAGAACAAAAGATATTAATCTACCAATTGCATTGACATATAAAGCTGAAGTAGCTCAAAACACTGGGTTCGATTGGAAAAAAGTAAACGTAACACTATCTACCGGAAATCCAGCAATTAACAATACGCAACCTGCAATTAACCCTTGGTACTTGGCTTACTATAATGAGTATAAAGCGAAAAAGAACCGTTCTAAGGGAAGAATGCAATATGCATCCCCAGCTTATGGAGAAGTTTTATCAGATGATTATAATGCTGATATTAAATATGATAATGAAGAAAAGGATAAGAGTTTCTATGAAGAAGGTTTATCTTCTGCTGATTTCACTTCTATCACGCAAAGCAATGTTAACACATCGTTTAAAATAGCCCTTCCTTACACCATAAAGAGTAATGGCGAGTCTGAATTAATCGAAATTCAGAATTATGACCTTCCAGTAGGTTATCAATATTTTGCCGTTCCTAAAGCTGATCAAGATGCATTTTTATTAGCTAACATAATTGAATGGGGGGATTACTATTTACTTCCTGGCTATGCAAATGTTTATTTTGAAGGGACATATATAGGAGAATCTTATTTAAACACAAATACTACAGATGATACATTGGCAGTATCTATGGGACGAGATAAAGGTATTGTTATTACCCGAGAAAAGATTAAAGATTTTTGTAAAAATGCAAGGTTTGCAGGGAAGAAAAAATCTACTCGAGGTTATGAAATAAAAGTCAGAAACAACAAGCCCAAAGCGATTGAAATTGAAGTAGTAGATCAAATTCCGATGTCTAGAATTAAAGAAATTGAAGTTGAGATGCTGGAAAATAGTTCGGCAGAATATGATGAAACAACAGGTAAATTAATATGGAAACTTACTATTCAGCCTGGTGAGACAGCTGAAGTCTCCTTTAAATTTCAGGTCAAATACCCGAAGGATAAGAATTTGAGTAATTTGTAGAGCAGAACTATTGAATTAAATATTTTTCCAATAAACCATCAACAGATTGCGATACCGACGTTGTTCTTATTTCTTCTAAGACTTCATCAGCTAACATCTGAATCACTTTAGCTTCAACCATCAACAACGGCTTTTCATCTGGTGGTTCTGGAAAAAGATTTTGTTCTTCAAATAACCGTCTTGTAACAACCGCAACTTCGTGAGCTCCATTGTAATTTCCTTTTTGTTCTAATAAATAAGCTAGCGCTATCAATCCATAAGCATCTTCAGATGTTGAATCAGCTTCTCGTCTAAGTGCATAATATTTTGCAATCAAACGGTTGGCTTCAACATAATCTCCAGTTGCCGTAGAAACGAACGATTTATTAAAATGATCTATTGTAAACATACCTGTTGCACCAATTGACGAACTAATCGCCATACTTTCATTGTAGAACGCCTCTGCCCTTTCCATGTTTCCAATTAATCGCCACATTTCTGCATTCATATGCGCTCGCTTCATCATCCATTTCTGATCTCCAGAGGAAATTGACAACTGCTCTAATTCTTTACTTAACTCAGCTAATCTTACTGTATCTAAAGTTCTTTGCGCGTTTCGACATAAACTAGACAATGCCCCACCAATAAGCGTATCGTTATTTGTTTCTCTACCAATATACAAAACCTTATTTGCGATCGTAATGGATTCATCATCATTGCCTTCCTTGAACTGCTGATAAGCATCATTCAACATTTTATACGGATTAATAATTTCTGCAGTGCTTGGTGTTTCTAAAGTACTACTTGCTAAAGGTTCAGTATCTTTCTGTTGCTCCTCAACGCAAGAGGTAATTATTGTTGCTGTCAGAATCATTTGGAAGAAAAATATTTTAGTCATAGCTTATTTTTTGTAAAAGTAACAACTTAAATTTACTTCATAAAATAGTTTATTTAAAACGCTTTTACATTTTCCTGAAACAATATAACTCATTTAATAGTATCTATAATCAATATACTTGCGATATGAATAAAATTACTATAGTTTCAATTTTACTAATTGTAGTAATTGCTATTGTAGCAAGTAGCTTTAGTAATGAAAAGTCAGTTATAGTAACAGAAAAAACTATTATAGGTGACTCAACAGATACTTTAAAACAACTTATTGACTTGAATTTCAATAACTTTGATTCAGGTAAAGTTGAAAAAAAATTATTTTTTAATATCAGAGGAAGGTATAATGGAACAACTACAAAAAGTCGATTATCAGAATCTAAATTAATTCAAGACTTCGTTCCTGGGTACCCTGCAGACTGGGTGTCTGATTATGTTTCTATAGAAATGATTTTCAATAAGAATGATAATGAATATATACTGCATAGTATAAATGACACTTTAACCCCTGAACAAAGAGAATTAATTAATTCTCTTGATATTAACGATAATGTTAGCATTAGAGTTGTGTATAAGTGTAAAAATGCCGCAACAAACGAAAGAGAGTTTAGAAATATGAAAGATATTTCTTTAGTGGTTGTTCCGGAATTTTCGGCAATGCCCGTTTTTGGTTATGATATATTAATTCAATATTTGGAAGAAAATAGTTTAAGGAAAATTCCTACATCTCTTCAAAATAAGATGGATCAATTAATAATACATTTCAGCATTAATGAACTAGGAGAAATAAACAACACCATCGTAAAACAATCTTCTGGTTTTATTGAAGTTGATGAGTTAATCCTTGACTTAACAAATAGCTTTAGAAATTGGACCCCCGCAAAAGACAATAATGGGAATGCTGTTCTACAAGACTTTATATTAACATTTGGAAATATACAATTCGGCTGTTAAAATAGGAATGGAAATAACACGGCTCTGTAGATAATTATAGCACGTACAGCAAAAAAAAATGCCGCCGATTTAATTACAACTTTAACCATATCCTTCATTTTATCTTTTTTTAAATTGTCTTTTGGATTGTAAGTGTATTTTATTCCAAATAAGATACCGTTCAAGTCGTCTTTATTTATTTTGATAACTACATCCTTAATTATAATCAATTTTTTCTTATTCTTCTTAAGCTTGAAAACCCTATACTTAGCTCTTACCCGTATTCTATTAGGTCTAGTATCTGTTAATTTTATATTGTCGATTGTATATAAATAGCCAGGCTTATCGTTGCATTCAAAATGATAGCCATTTGTTTTTAGACTAATAGAATAAGTATTTTGCTTAAAGGCTTTTTTATCGGTTTTATTTAATTGGTTTTTAAACTGAATAACCGAGTCATTTACGGATAAACTCAAAACTTGTTTCTTAGAGTCTAATAGAACATCTCGACTCTTGTTCAGTTTATAGATAGAATTATTTAATGCATCAATTTCAAAATAGGTATTGCTCCCATAAAAATCTCTACTGTCCTGTGCATTAGTAATTTGTAGTGCAAAAAATAAATAGATAAAAAATAACAATCTCATATATTATTCTAATGGGGTGTTATTATAAAGTACCTTTTCAAATGCTAATCTTTCATCTCCACTCTCTAAAAGAATTATACCACAATAGACATATCCAAACTGCTTCAATAGATGCTGCATACCTTTATTCCCTTCATGTGTATCAATACGTAGACTATTAATATCTTGTAGCTTCAATCTTTTATGACATTCGTCAAATACAAAACGAGAAAACCCTAATTTACGATATTGGCTGCCTACCGCAAGTCTGTGAATAACACCATAATCCGTGTTTTCGTTTGTTATCCATTTGCCTTTTATTGTCTTATACGCTTGTTCTTTTTTTGTAGTAAAAACAGTTGTCCCAATAATTGTTTCAGTATCATCTACAACCACATAGCTGTCGTTGTTGCTAATATCCAATTTTATTTTTTCTTCATCTGGATAACCGTCTTGCCATTGGTCTATTTTTAAACTTGCCAAATATACTTGAGCGTCATGAATAAAACCCATTATTATTGGAACGTCAGATAAAGTGGAACGAACTAATTTCATTGAGCTTAAAGTTATTTTATCATGATTTTCTTAGTAGCTATAACACTATTTTCGTTTAGAAATGAAACCAAATAGATTCCCTTATCAAAGTTCAATTCAACAACCTTACTATTTGAATTGAACTCTAACTGTTTAGTATAAACTATCTTCCCTGTTATCGAATAAATATTTACGCTTTTAACATTGGTATAATCTAAATGAAGTCTATTTGATTTATCCAGATATGCTTTGAAGCCATCCCAATGAATTTCTTCTTCGTTACCCAAAGCAGAATCCACATAAAGAACTCCCTTCATGCCCATAGCCGCATGAGGATTACAATTAAAATAATATTTACCTGGTTGGTTGACAACAAACCAGTCTTCAAATGTAGAGGCACCTAAACCTATCCAAAACCCACCGTTATCTGTTGATGCATTGTTTACCCAATCAATAGAATCTTGTTCTGTAATACTGTGATACCCTAAACTAACTAATCTAACCGTATCTCCAACATTTACAAATGCGGTATCTGGACTAAAATAATGGTCATAACCAGTAATAATATGTGTTTGTTGAGCCGAAATATTCAGTCCATAAATTAAAACTAGCAATCCGGAAATGTATTTCATAGTCAATCTGTTTATTAAGTAAATGTAAAAATAGCAATAGTTGGAAGAAAACATATGATATTTTACTACTTTTACTTTACTATATTACACTAACTATGGAAAATCTAAATGTTTTCGGACAGCCTTTAATTGCATGTAGCACAAACCCTATAACAGGTTTTTTTAGGGATGGGTGCTGTAATACCAATGAAGAAGATTTTGGTGTTCATACAGTTTGTATTGTTGCTACAACTGAATTTTTAGAATTTTCTAAAGAAGTTGGCAATGACTTATCTACGCCATTACCGCAATGGGGTTTTCAAGGTGTAAATGAAGGAGATAAATGGTGTTTGTGTGCTGATCGATTTAAAGAAGCATACGATAATGGAAAAGCCCCAAAAGTTTTATTGGAGGCTACAAACGAAAAAACATTGGAAATTGTTTCTATGGAGGTTTTATTGGAAAATATTTATTACGCTGATAAGGTTTAATACTTCTCCCTTTTTATTCTAGCATTGGCTTTTACCCCACTCAATTTTACTGTTTGGCACTAAAAAAAGTAAGGGCTAATTTTGTTCATCTGCTTCTTTTCTTTGATTAGTATTAATAAGTTAAATTCGCTGCGTGAAAAATCCTCAAGGAAATATACCAACGATCCCAATTCTAGCAATTCTAGGGTGTTGCTTAATTTGGGGAACTACTTTCACCGTCGTAAAAGATGTTTCAAATTCTATCGACCCCTTTCTATTGTCTGGTTTTAGGAACTTGATTGCAACTTCGGTGCTATTCGCCTACTTTATAATTACTAAAAAAGGCAAAATCCTATTAGATAAAAACTCCTTAAAATCAGGCTTTGTTTTGGGCGTTTTATTAGGAACTATTTATATATCTCAAACAATTGGAATAACCTTTACCAGCGCTAATCACAGCGCATTTATTACTTGTTCTGCGGTAATTATGGTTCCGATAATTTTGTTTTTATTCGGTTGGGAAAAATTTAACAAGAAACAAATTCTATCTATTTTAATGGTTGCAATTGGCCTCGTATTACTTACTTTAAAGTCAGGATTATTAGGATTTAATCTAGGAGATTTGATAACCTTAGCAGCTGCAGTTATTTGTGCAATGCACATTGTATTTTCAGGTCTATATGTGCGGAAATACAACTTTTTGTCATTAATCTTTTACCAATTCCTTTTTGCTGGTTTAGTTTCTTTTTCCGGTCTTTTCTCCAAGCAAGCTTTCTACAACTTCCCTCCTATCCTTTTCGAAAATTATGCAATATACAACGTACTTTATTTAGGCCTACTGGGAACTTTGTTTTGCTATTTTGTCACAGTTTGGGGTCAAAAGCATGTAAGCACAACCTATATCGCTTTGATATTCTCTTTAGAACCATTGTTTGCTTCCGTCACCAATTACCTTGTCTTAAACGAAGTGTTCACAACAAAGGAACTTATTGGAGCAGTAATTATTTTTGGCGGAATACTCCTATATTCCATTCCCAAAAAATGGTTTTCTATTTTCAGGAATAATCTAATCTAGCTTTTATATCCTCTAATTAAAACTAAATAATTTGAGATATCATTCTTGTATATCTACTTTATGATTAATTTTGGGGTATTGACATAACATATTAAGTATGGAAACAATTGACAACCGCGCTAGACTGATTGAACTAGACGAAATATACAAATATAAAAATCTAATTGAACTATCTGACAAAGATGTAATTAGGAAGATTATCTTTAAAGGAGACCTGAGGTCTAAGGGACTTTATGCTGATTTCATAAAGCTGGTTACTGACGAAGTTGACCATCAATTAAATAAAGCAGAATTTGCTGAAGAAAAGAAAAAGTTAATCGGTAAAATGAAGGCCTATCTTGAGCGTATCTAGCTTAAAGAACGTCAATTAATGTAACCTCAAATATCAGCACAGAGTTTGCTGGTATTCCACTTGTAGCTTGACTACCATAACCCAACGCTGAAGGAATTAGCAATATTCCTGACCCACCTTCTTTAAAATAGGGAATTCCTTCCTGCCAACCTTGGATTACACTGGTCAATGAAAAAGAAATCCCGGCACTGGCCGATTCATCGAATACAGAACCATTTGTTAAATAACCTTTATAAGCAACTGTAACCGTAGATTGACTATTTGGTTGTGCACCATTACCAGTTGTATCGATAACATAATAGAGTCCAGTTCCTGTAGCAGTAGCAGTTAAATTATTATCTGTTATATATTGCGTAATTATATCCTCATCTATTTGGGTATAATCTACTTCTTCCTTCTTACACGAATTAAACATTACTAGCAAAAAAAATAGTATAAATAGCTTACTCATATAATTATGAAATATAATGTTTTAATATTTCCTTAAGAAGTATTAGGTCGTTTTCCTTATTTCGAGAAAGGTTTTGTTCTGTGTCACAATCAAAACGGGCATAGTCAACTTCAATTAGGTTAATATCATTTGCTTTTAAAACACCTTGTTTTCTTTTGCGATATATATCTCTTTGTTCAGCTCGTGTTACACCACTTATTGTCATCTTATCTCGATTAACAGATTCTGAATTACTTTTATCTAAAAATTCAATTACTAAGTTTTGGTCTGCATAATAAGCATCTAAAGGAAGTTCAGTTCTTGTTTTGCCATTTTTGTGATAATCACCCAAAAGGAAATCAAATGTGTGTTGATGAGAAGCCCTAGTGTCTAGCAGTTCATTTACCAATCCAATCAAATAATATTCATCACTGCTCTCTCTTCTGCTAATTGCTTTTTGCTTGTTTGTAACTTCGTTTATTGGTTCTTTTGGAGTGTAGCTACCTCCTTCTCTAACAAAATACCAGTAGGTGCTGTTTTCATTTCTTTCCGCATGAATAAGAGGTATCGAATCGAGTGCATTATTTTTGTCTAGTAAACGTAAAAATTTTCTCAGCGGCAAGCCTTTTTTTACATCTTTAGGAAATACTCCTGCTGCTATTAAATCCGGCATTATTGCTTTTGCAGGAATCCATTCGATTTCAGAATTTTCTTTCAAATAGACTTCAACTACACTGTTGATTATTTCTTCTATTTTTTTGCTCATTATAATTTGTTATAAAGTGCAAAATTAAATAATTAACCTAGCGTTTCTAATTATACTGAACAAATAGTTTCTTTGTAAAACATTCAGAATTAATTTCTAACGTAACCAAATAAACCCCTGTTGATAGTTGTCTTCTTAATTTTAAATGGTTGGAATTTTTTCCTTGTGAAGAATTACCAAATTTTTTCATAGTTATTTCTTCTCCTTTAATATTAAATACTTTCGCAGTAACCTTAGCTGATACACTAGCTATATAATCCAAATTAATTTCGTTAGAGCTAGCATCGAAGCTTATATTGAAATCTGAATTTGACAAAGCCGACAATTGTTCAATATTAATAGAAGATGCCGCTGAAATTAATAACTCCGACAAATAAATATCATCGCCACTGGTTGAATTGTCTCCGTTTGCCTTATTAGATGCTAAATAAAAAGTAACATCTCCAACATCAGTAGCTGGAGCTGTCCAGTCAAAAGTCCAAGAAGATACACTTGCACTAGAATGATTTATATATTCTTTTTCAGAACTGGTTTGAATTTCCGAATCTGTTCCTGCTGTAAAACTTCCTGCTTTAGCATTCGCAGCATCTAATCCGGTCATTTGAAAACCAGTAGCAGTACTATTTAATACATCCAGGCTAAATGTATATGTTTGACCTGGAACATATTCATTATTTACTCCTGAAAAAATTAATGTATTCGTACCAACTCCTGAAAGGGCAGTTCCAGAATGACATTGAGTGCAATTAGCTTCTCCGGGAGCACCTGTTTTTCCAGCCACCACATTAAATTTGCTTAAATTACTATCACATGTATAGTCAGACAAAATACCTGCATCCTTTTCAACAAAAGTAAAGCCTAATATTCCCACTACAACCAATGAGAAAAAAATAGTGTTTTTCATATTCATTTATTTTTTTGAGTAACAATCAGACAAATATTGTCTTTATCAACTCGGATGAAATTAAACAATTTATTTTGATTCTAGTTCTAATTATCAAAAAATTAGTTCTATACCAATTTATTCTACTCATATGATTAACCATTCGTCTAGGAACTGCAAGACAGCATAGAGCAGCCAACTTTTGTCCTTGCCCATTCTGGTCTTTTAGCAAACCATTTTTCCTGATCTATTTGCTCATCATAAGGTCTTTTCAAAAGACCATATAATTCATCAATTACAGTGTAATCACCTTTATCAGCAGCTTCAATAGCAATTTGCGCCATGTAGTTTCGTAAAACGTATTTAGGGTTTACTAAATTCATTTTCTGTTTTCGTTCAATATCAGAAAGTTCTTCTTTCTGCAGTCTGGTAACATATTGCCCAATCCAATCTTTCCAAAACAAAAGTGATTCTCCTTTGACTTCTTCTATTTTGTAAAAGGCATTTTTTACTGAATCTAAAAAGGTTAAATCAGCTTTTTCTGGAACAACTAATTCTTTGGATAAGTTAGCTAACCCCCTAAAAAATATTGTCATATCAGTTTCCGTCAGGGATAAATTTAGTTCGAGTTGTTCAATTAATTTTAAATCTTTTTTAGTATCCAATTCTAATCCTAATTTAGACTTCATCATCTCAAAGTACTTGACAGAATACATTTTCTTGTAATTAGTAATTATTTCTTCTAAAGGTGCAGCATCTTCAACTAAAGGGTATAAAGCGTTCGCTAGTTTTAATAGGTTCCAAAGTGCAATATCCCCTTGCTGTCCGTATTGGTAACGCTTGTGTTGAATATCAGTAGTGTTTGGGGTCCACTTTTTATCATATCCTTCTAACCATCCATAAGGGCCGTAATCAATCGTTAAACCAAGTATAGACATGTTGTCGGTATTCATAACCCCGTGCACAAACCCTACACGTTGCCAGTGAATCACCATTTCTAAAGTGCGTTCGCTAACCGCTTTAAAAAGCGCTACATAACCTTTTTTTGCTCCTTGTTCCAATTCTGGATAGAAATGCTTTAAAGTATAGTCGGCTAATTTCTTTAAAGTTATGTTATCTCTTTTGGAAGCAAATATTTCAAAACTTCCAAAACGTATAAAAGATGTCGCCACTCTACAAACTACTGCTCCTTTTTCATATGCGGGATTTCCATTATACAGAACATCTCGAAGAACTTTAGTTCCTGTAAGAGATAGTGA
>Ga0209631_10002209_pt1 | contig 23533 bp, 18 predicted proteins | sample COG_08_FD_184752 | JGI IMG/M metagenome (GOLD analysis project Ga0209631, IMG submission 184752) | Pelagic Microbial community sample from North Sea - COGITO 998_met_08 (SPAdes) (version 2) | ecosystem: Environmental > Aquatic > Marine > Neritic zone/Coastal water | place: Helgoland, sampling... | reverse complement strand
GGAACTGCTCAAAGAACTTGTGCTGCTGCTGATAGAACAGGTCATGCAATTTTACACACTTTGTACGGTCAAGCTTTAAAACATAATACAGAATTTTTTATTGAGTATTTTGCATTAGATCTGATTATGAAAAATGGAGAGTGTAAGGGTATTATTGCTTGGAATCTAACAGATGGAACTATTCACAGATTTAGGGCGCATACTACTATTATAGCAACAGGTGGTTACGGTAAAGTTTATCAATCAGCAACATCAGCCCATACTTGTACAGGAGATGGTAATGCCATGGTTTTAAGAGCGGGTTTACCATTACAAGATATGGAGTTTGTTCAGTTTCATCCAACAGGAATTTATGGTGTAGGGTGTTTGATTACAGAAGGCGCCAGAGGTGAAGGAGGATTTCTTGTAAATGGAAAAGGAGAGAGGTTTATGGAGAGATACGCACCTAATGCAAAGGATTTAGCTTCAAGAGATGTGGTAAGCCGTTCAATGGAAATGGAAATCAATGAAGGTCGTGGTGTAGGCAAAGATAAAGATCATATAAGTCTACATTTAGATCACTTAGATAAAGAAGTTTTAGATGAAAGATTACCAGGAATAACAGAGGCAGCTAAAACGTTTGCAAACGTTGATATAAACAAACAACCAATTCCAGTTGTACCTACAGTTCATTATAATATGGGAGGCATACCAACAAACTATAAAGCTGAAGTTTTAACATTAAATGGATCTGAAAAAACAGTTCCAGGATTAATGGCTATAGGAGAAGCTGCTTGCGTATCGGTTCATGGAGCAAATAGATTAGGATCTAACTCTTTAATTGACCTTGTAGTTTTTGGAAGAGCTGCAGCGAAAAGAGCAGCAGAGTTAGTAAAAACTGGAACCCCTCATGAGGAAGTTTCAAATTCAGAAACAGATAAATGTTTAGACAGATTTGATAAAATTAGAAATTCAAATGGTTCTACAATGACATCGGAGTTAAGAATGAAAATGCAAAAAACGATGCAATCTAAATGTGCAGTTTTTAGAACAGAAAAAACTTTGAAGGAAGGTGTTGATCAAATAAGAAAACCTTACGAAGGTATGAATGATATTTCCGTAAAAGATAAATCATTATTATTTAATACAGATCTAGTCGAAACCTTAGAATTCGATAATTTAATACGTCAAGCATTGACAACAATGGACTCTGCTTATAATAGAAAAGAAAGTAGAGGCGCACATGCAAGAGAAGATTTTAGCAAACGGGATGATAAAAACTTTATGAAGCACACTTTAGCTTGGCAAAATGACAATAAAGTAGAAATTAAATATAGGGATGTTCACTCTAGAACATTAACTAATGACGTCCAGTACTTTCCTCCTAAAGAAAGAGTGTACTAGACTATGGTTCAGTTTAACTTGCCGCAAAATTCTAAAATAGAGGTTGGCAAACATTATAAAGACATAACTAATTCAGAAAATTTAAAAAAAGTAAATGTATATAGATGGGATCCATCTACGGGTCAAAACCCGAGAGTTGATACATTTGAAGTTGATATGGATAACTGTGGTCCAAAAGTATTAGATATATTGTTTAAAATTAAAAATGAAATAGATCCATCTCTAACTTTTAGAAGATCATGCGCTCATGGAGTTTGCGGTTCGTGTGCAATGAATATTGATGGCGTAAACACACTAGCCTGTATAAAATCTCATATAGATATTAATGGCGATTTAAATGTATACCCTCTTCCCCATTTAAAAGTAATCAAAGATTTGATTGGTGATCTAACAACACTCTACAAACAATATGAATCGATTAAGCCATGGCTTACAACGAAACAAACTGGTGAAGAAAAAACAGAATTAAAACAAACTCAAAAAGATAGAGAAAAATTAGATGGGTATTATGAATGTATTTTGTGTGCCTGCTGCTCAACATCATGTCCAAGCTATTGGTGGAATGGAGACAAATATTTAGGCCCAGCAGTTCTCCTGCAAGCTTACCGTTGGATCAACGATAGCAGAGATGGCAATAAAGAAGAGAGATTAAAAAAAGTTGCAGATGAATTAAAACTGTATAGATGTCATACCATTATGAATTGTACTAATTCTTGTCCAAAGGGATTAAATCCAGCGAAAGCCATTGGATCTATCAAGAAAATGCTTGCAACAAGCTAAAACCTTATTTATTCAATTAAATCATGAAAACTATTGCGCACTTTGTTAACGGAAAACTGTTTAGCGGTGAGTCAAAAAGAACTGGAAAAATTTTTAATCCAGCTACAGGAGAACAAGCAGCAGAGGTAAAACTAGCTACCACAAAAGACATTAAGGAAGCAGTTGTAAATGCTAAAAAGGCATTTGAATCATGGTCTAACACACCTCCGCTTCAAAGAGCTAGAGTAATGTTTAAATTTAAAGAATTGATTGAAAAAAATTCAGAAGATCTTACTAAAATAATAGTAGCTGAACATGGAAAAGTTTATGAAGATGCTAGAGGATCACTAACAAGAGGTTTAGAAGTTGTAGAATATGCATGCGGTATACCTCAAATGTTGAAGGGTGAATTCACTGAAAATGTAGGAACTAATGTTGATAGTTGGTCTATAAGACAACCGCTAGGTGTTTGCGCAGGTATTACTCCTTTTAATTTTCCCGCTATGGTTCCTATGTGGATGTTTCCAATGGCAATCGCTTGTGGAAATACATTTATTTTAAAACCATCTGAAAAAGATCCCTCTTGTGCTATGCGATTAGCAGAACTTCTAAAAGAAGCAGGTTTACCTGATGGAGTATTTAATGTTGTTAACGGGGACAAAGAGGCAGTTGATGCACTCATTAATAACAAAGATGTAGTTGCAATGAGTTTTGTTGGATCGACACCCATTGCAAAATATATTTATGAAAATTGCGCTAAAAATGAAAAAAGAGTTCAAGCACTTGGAGGAGCCAAGAATCATTGTGTTGTAATGCCTGATTGTGATTTAGATCAAGCAGTTAATGGACTAATGGGTGCAGCATATGGTTCAGCGGGAGAAAGATGTATGGCTCAATCAGTAGCAGTAGCAGTTGGGAATGTGGGTGATAAATTAGTAAGTAGTTTAGCAAAAAAAGTCGAAGCTTTAAAAGTTGGTCCAGGGATGGATAAAAAATCTGAGATGGGCCCACTAGTTACAAAAGAGCATTTAACAAAAGTTAAAAGCTACGTAGATATTGGAAAAAAAGAAGGAGCTAAATTAATAGTTGATGGAAGAAATTTAAAGTTACAGGGCTACGAAAATGGTTATTACATTGGAGGCTGTCTATTTGATTACGTAACTAAAGATATGAGAATTTATAAAGAAGAGATCTTCGGACCAGTCTTATCTGTTGTTAGAGTTAAAAATTTTGATGAAGCTTTAAAGCTAGTAAATGATCACGAGTTTGGTAATGGTGCGAGCATATTTACAAGAGATGGAGACTCAGGAAGAACATTTTCTAGTAAAGCCAAGATAGGAATGATTGGTATTAATATTCCAATTCCAGTTCCTATGGCCTTCCATAGTTTTGGAGGTTGGAAAAGATCTTTATTTGGGGATCAACACATGCATGGCCCAGAAGGAGTTAGATTTTATACTAAATTAAAAACAATGACATCAAGATGGCCTTCAGGATCAAGATCTGATCCTGAGTTCGTGATGCCAACAATGAAATAAAAGGAGATATATGAGAAAAAAAATTACCTTAATAGGAGCTGGTCAAATAGGAGGAACTTTAGCTCACCTTATTGCTATAAAAGAACTTGGAGATGTAGTTTTATTTGACGTAGCGGCTGGAATAGCTAAAGGTAAGGCTTTAGATATTGCTCAATCATCACCGGTAGATGGTTTTAATATTAATTTATCTGGAACAGATAGTTATGAGGATACAAAAAATTCTGACGTAATTATAATAACCGCAGGTGTTCCACGAAAACCAGGAATGACAAGAGATGATTTACTAGGCATTAATCTAAAAATTATAAAGGAAGTAGCTGAAGGTATAAAAAAAACGTCTCCCGATGCATTTATAATATGTATCACAAACCCATTAGACGTAATAGTAATGGCCTTACAAAAGTATTCTGGGCTACCTAAAAACAAGATTGTAGGCATGGCAGGAATTTTAGATTCCTCAAGGTTTATTTATTTTTTGTCTCAAGAATTAAATGTTCCTGTAAAAAAGATTAAATCATTTGTTCTAGGAGGTCATGGAGACTCAATGGTAGCTATGCTCGAACATACGGAGGTTGAAGGAAAAAAAATTAATGATTTAGTAAAAGAAGGAAAAATTACAATTGAAAAATTGAATCAAATAGTAGATAGAACAAAAAAAGGTGGAGCTGAAATTGTAAAATATTTGGAAAAAGGTTCTGCATTTTATGCGCCTGCTGCATCTGGCGTGGAAATGGCTGAGAGCTATCTAAAAGATCTCAAAAAACAACTTCCATGTGCCGTTTATTTAAATGGCGAATATGGTGCAAAAAATATTTACGCTGGAGTACCTGTTATTATTGGTTCAAAAGGTGTTGAAAAAGTGATCGAACTAAATTTATCAAAAGAAGAAAAAGACAACTTTGAGAAATCTGTTAAAGCTGTAAAAGAATTATTTAATGCGGCAAAAAAAATTGACTCAGAACTTTAGTAAAATAAAATTTAATAATATTGATAATAAAATATTTTATTGTTTAATAACATTAATTTCTTTTTCCTTTACTTTTTATTATGGATACTTAGGTGTCTCTCCTTTAGACAGTTTTTTAATTTTTGATGCTGGACATAAAGTTCTAAATGGAATTCACCCCTTCAAAGATTATTGGTCAATAAGTGGACCTTTATTAGATTATATTCAGTCAATTTTATTTTTTATTTTTAAAACTAATTGGTTTAGTTATGTTTTGCACGCAGCATTAATAAATAGTCTTTTAGCAATAATTGTTTTTTATTTTTTTATTATTATTGAATTACAAAAAATAAACTCATTTATATATTCTTTATCTGTTTCAATTTTAGCTTATCCAGCAGTAGGAACGCCTTTTATGGATCATCATGCAGTTATATTTTCTCTAATATCAGTTATTTATCTCACTCTAGGTTTGCTAAAAGATAGAAAAATATATTGGTTTTTGTCAGCCACATTCTTAATTTTATCTTTTTTTTCAAAACAAATACCATCAGCGTACCTTGGAATAATATTCATATTTTTTATTTTAATACATTATTTCAAAAAAAAAAAAGGATTGAAAAAAAATACAAATTACTTCTTCATAGGTGGTCTTTTTTCACTTACTGTTATTTTAATTATTTTTTTTGTAAATAGCATACCTTTAGATAATTTTTTGGTTCAATACATTTTATATCCAATGACTATAGGTGGGGACAGAATTACAGGCTTAAATATCGATTTAAACAATATTATTTTTCAATTCAAATTTATTTACTTTTCCTTATTGCCTCTTATTATAGTTTTTTTTGTTATCTTCAAAAAAAATTTTAGAAAAGAAAGTGAAAAAACAGATCTTTTAGTCTTAATTTTATTTTTTTTAACATTTGTTATTTATATTTACGTTCAGCTTTTAACAAAAAATCAAATATTAATTTTTTTTTTAATACCATTTTATCTTGGTGTTTCACATTTTTATACACGCAAATATTATCGAAGGAATTTTGTAGAAGTCTTTATTTTTTTAATATTAATTATAACTACGTTTAAATACCATTATAATTATAATCAAAATAAAAAATTCATGGATTTTGTGAATACAGATTTTAAATTAGCAATTAACGCTAAGGTAATAGATAAAAAATTTATAGGCCTTAAATGGATAACGCCTAAATATTCTAAAAATCCTAAAAATGAAATTAAACTTATTAACGCGTCTAAAGAAATTATTTTAAAAGATAATAAAAATAAAATTATTATATCAAATTATCAAATACTATCTGTTGTGACCAAAACAAAAAATTATGCACCAAATAAGTGGTTTGATCCAAGAAGTGTGCCACAAAAAGATAATAAATATTTTAAAACTTATAAAAATTTTTTTATTGAAAGTTTAAAGGAACAAAAAATTCAAAACATTTACACAATTGGAAAAAATAAAGTAAATTATTTTAAATTTTTAAATATAGATAATTGCATGAATTATAATAAGGTAAATGAAATATTATTTGTTGCAAATATCGAAAAATGTCTAAAATAAATTTTTTATTATAATTTTTTTACTTCCTTAATTTCATTGAGGCTTAATTTAAAATTGATATGCCTAATATAATTTATAAAAATCATTAGGTTGAACAAAAATATGCAAAGAAATATTATTATAAATATTTTTAGTTTAAATAGATAAAAACAGATTATTAAAAAGATAAAAGATCTTAAAGCAACTTCATTTTTAAAAACAGAAATTATGTTTACAGAATGTTCTAATAAAAAGTTAAAACTCACTTTAGAAAATCCAAAAAACCTTTTTTTCTTTTTGACTGGATATTTTTTAAAATGTTTATAATTTTTTGCAACTCCTGCAGAATAGGCCATTGATAAATTTGAATTAAATAGAATTTTTTTTAAAATAGAGCTGTGAAATGAACTGAAATTTCCAAAATTTAAATATTTTCCAGTTATCAAAAAAGTTAAAATTAATCTTAAATAATTTAAAAATTTAAAGTGGACCTTTTCAGTTCTTTTAGACCGTTCGGCGACAATAATATGTTTTTTAAATTTTTGTGAGAGATTAATTAATTTTGCCACTTTGACAGGATCATCTTCACCATCAGAGTCCATTATAGTTATAGTAGAGCTGAAATTTTGCTTTTTAATATACTGAAGACCAATGAATATTGCTTTCTGGCTACCAACGTTTCTTTTTAAATTTATAATATTTATAGATTTTATATTTTTATATTTGTTCTTTTTTATATTAAATTTTAAGTTTGAATAATCATTCATTATAAAAATATCTAATATTCTTCTTGATTTTTTTTTTATTTTATTAAGTTCTGATAAAAGTTTGTTAAGTGATTTCCAATCATTATAACACGGTGTAATAACAATATGCCTAGCCATAAAATATATTTAATTAGAATTAATTTCAGATGAAATCTTTTTAAAAAAATCTCGTATTAGTTTCGCATCTTCGGCGCTAAGAATGCTATCTTTGTCAACACCATTGGTTAATTCTTCTCTAATTTTGCTTTTTATTAATTCAATATTTTCTTGAGATTTTATTTGAATTATTTTTTTTTCAAAGTCTTTTAACATTAGTCCTATAGTTAATTGAAATAGTATATATATTGCCACTAATGATACTAGGAGTTTATAAATAAATAATTTCATAATTAATTTTTTTTGTAAACTTGATATAGCATAAAACCATTAACAAATAACTCATTAATTAATTGAAAGTTATTTGGTATTTTATATTTTGTATTAAAGTTTTTATTCACTTCAGAAATATCATTGTTAAAAATATAATCTGCATTTTCATAATCCTGACCTACTATTTCAATTATAGAAGAATTTTTATTATCAAGCATTTTTAAACTTCTTTCTAGCGGCAAGTAAGATGCGACACCAATTTTAATAATATTTTTGTTTGGTTCATTAATAATTATTTCATTTAAAAATTTAGTTCCAGCTAAACCCCAATAATCTACTTCGAAATAATTTTTCCTTTCAGCTTGTACAAAATGATTGAAATAGGATCCTTGAAATGGATGAAAGCGGATAATATCAAAAAAATTAAAAGAAATTAAAGTTAAAAGAATTAAAAAAAAATATTTGATTTTTTTAAAAATCAAACGTAATCGAAAAAGCCCTATGCAAGCAAAATAAATTATAAAAACATGTAGAAAATATAGGTGTCGCCATCCATTATAAAGATCGGTATTAGAGAGAATTACATAAAAAAATATTAAGCTAAAATTTAAAAAAAATAAAAAATCTTTCTTTTCTTTTTTTCCTCTCCAAAAATCATTGAAAACATTTTTTTGATTAATATTTATTAATCTTTTAAAAAATCTTTTAAATAAATAGTAATAACCGAATAGAAAAAGAGACAGAGACGTTATAGGGATCGATATAATGATCCACAAAGGAACATAACTTAAAGGTAAAAATCTAGAATCAACATACTGACCATTAAAAAGCATTTGAAATTGAGCTGGATATTTTGAAAAAATTTTTAAACTAGTAATTAAATTTGCAGGTGGATTTGACCATAAGTAAGGCCAGAAAAAAATTAAAATTATAAAAAAAGTTGCAATATAAATAAATAATATTTTTGTATTAAATAATAATAATTTTTCAGTATTATTTTTTGAAATTAAAAACATAAATATAAATGAAAATGGAATAAAGATACCAATAACTCGAGTGGCACAGGTCAGAGCAGAAAAAATTGAAAAAAAGATTAAATTTTTATAATTCAGATTATCGATTATTTTAAAAAAAAAATAAAAATTAATTGTCACTAGTGACAAAAAAATAATATCTTTATTATTATAAAAACTATCACCAAATATTCTAGGAGAACTTAAATATAATAATATGCCTAGTAAAATTATATGATTATTTTCAAATCGATTTTTTAAAATAAAAAAAAAGAACACTGAACTTAAAAAAAAAATACAAAAATTTAAGTAATGGCGTAATAAAAAATAGTCTCTTGAACCATCAATATTAAATACTGTCTCTAAAAAAGCTAATGGCAAATCAAATGTAACACCGTAAAAAGGAAAATTTTTTGGATTTGGTAAAGTATGACCACCAATATTCATCAATTTGTTATTCACTTCTAATTTTAGATTATCAAAAGAAGTAAACTCTAAAATGTAATTTAACCAATAAAAACCAGAATAACGATGAAATTCTTCATCAACTGATATCCCATAATCTTTTACAATAAAAATGCCGATTAAAAAATATATTGTAAATAAAAAAAAATAAAAATTATTTTTTAAAAAGTTATTTGATTTCATTTAATTAAAACTATATTAAATATATAAATATTTTAAAATCTAAAAATGAACATTCACGAACATCAAGCGAAAGATATCTTAAGAGAATTTGGAGCCCCAGTTTCCAATGGAGTGGTTATTTTCTCAATTAATGAACTTAAAGACAAAATAACTAAGTTGAAAAGCAAGTCGTTTGTTTTAAAAGCGCAAATACATGCTGGTGGAAGAGGAAAAGCAGGAGGTGTCAAACTTATAAATAAAATTGAAGATTTAGAAAAAGAGTCAAAAAAAATGATGGGGAAAATACTTAAAACACCTCAAACAGGCCCAGAAGGAAAAAAGGTTAAAAGACTTTATGTAGAAGAAGCATCAGATATTTTAAAAGAATTTTATCTATCCTGCCTAGTAGATAGAGAAACATCTAAGATTGCTTTTATAAGCAGCACTGAAGGTGGGATGGATATAGAGAAAGTTGCATCTGAGACGCCCGAAAAAATTATAACAACTAAAATAGAATTTAAAAATGAGAACCCAAGTGATGAAGAAATTAAACATATAATTTCAATCTTTAACTTTAAAGAAGAACAAATAGAAGTTGCCTCTAAATTAATTAAATCACTTTACAAAATAATTTTAGAAAAGGATGCTAGTTTAATTGAAATTAATCCTCTCATTATAAATAAGGATAAAAAAATAGTTTGTTTAGATGCAAAAATGAATTTTGACGACAACGCTATTTTTAGAAGGCCAGAAATTTTGAAATTAAGAGATTTGAATGAAGAAGACACAACAGAAATTGAAGCAAGCAAGCATGATCTTGCCTACATAAAACTAAGTGGGTCCATAGGATGTATGGTTAATGGCGCCGGACTCGCAATGGCAACAATGGATATCATTAAACTTCACGGTAAGGAGCCTGCAAACTTTCTAGATGTAGGTGGAGGAGCGTCTAAAGAAAAAGTGGCGGCAGCCTTTAAACTAATTTTATCAGATAAAAATGTCAAAGGGATATTAATTAATATATTTGGAGGAATAATGAGATGTGATGTTCTTGCTCAAGGAGTAGTCGACGCTGCCAAAGAGATTAATTTATCGGTTCCACTAGTTGTAAGGTTAGCTGGCACAAACTTTAAAGAAGGAAAAGAAATTTTAGATAAATCAAATTTAAAAATATTATCTGCATCAGACTTAAATGATGCAGCAAAAAAAATTGTTGGGGCAATTAAATAAATGGCAGTGCTAGTTAATAAAAATACAAAAGTAATTTGTCAAGGTTTTACCGGAACACATGGTACGTTTCACTCAGAACAAGCGCTTAATTATGGAACAAAATTGGTTGGAGGTGTGACACCTAAAAAAGGTGGCCAAAAACATCTTGATCTTCCTGTTTTCAATACAGTTAAAGAAGCTAAAGAAAAAACTTTAGCAAATGCAACAATGATATATGTTCCTCCAAAATTTGCAGCTGATGCAATCATAGAAGCTATTGACGCAAAACTAGAGTTAATTGTTTGTATTACTGAAGGGATTCCAGTTTTAGATATGTTAAAAGTAAAACGTTTTTTAAATAAAAGTAATTCGAGATTAATTGGCCCTAATTGTCCAGGCATTATAACACCCGAAGAATGTAAAATTGGTATCATGCCAGGAAATATTCATAAAAAAGGAACTGTCGGAATAGTATCAAGATCAGGAACATTGACTTATGAAGCTGTAGCTCAAACTTCGGCTAATGGGATGGGTCAATCTACATGTATTGGAATAGGTGGAGATCCAATCAACGGAACAAATTTTATAGATTGTTTAGAACTTTTTTTAAAGGATGATGAAACTAAATCAATTGTAATGATAGGTGAGATTGGTGGAACAGCAGAAGAGGAAGCAGCTGAATTTCTTAAAAGAGAAAAGAAGAAAAAACCTATGGTGGGTTTTATAGCAGGATTGACCGCTCCTCCAGGCAGAAGAATGGGACACGCGGGAGCAATCATATCTGGCGGAAAAGGTGGAGCGGAAGATAAAATAGAAATGATGAAATCAGCAGATATTACTATATCTAAATCACCCGCTGATATTGGAAAAACTCTCTATCAAAAACTAAATGGTTGATTTTTATTTATTTATGTTAAAATAAATTTTTAATGTCTTCTTCTGATAACAATATAACATACAAAAAAACCTCTTTCCTAGCAGGCGTAAACTCAGAATTTATTAATGAGTTTTATGCTGACTATATCTCAGATCCAGATTCATTACCTGATAGTTGGAGAAAGTTTTTTGAAGGATTAAGTGATAATGAAAAATTAATTTATGATGATATAAAAGGACCTAGCTGGTCTCCGGAAAAAAAATTAAAAAAAATAAAATTTCCAAAAGAATTAACAAGAGTTGATAATATTAATAATAAAAATATAAATTTAGATAACGTTAAACAAGCATCTAAAGACTCTGTCCGAGCTATAATGTTAATAAGAGCTTATAGAATTCGTGGTCATTTAATAGCTAATTTAGATCCTCTTTCAATACAGAAAAAGGAGGAACATCTCGAATTAAAACCGGAAACCTATGGTTTTGAAAAAAAAGATTTCAACAGGAAAATATTTTTAGATGGTGTTCTGGGCCTACAATATGCTGATTTGAATCAAATATTAGAAATTCTCAAGAAAACTTACTCGGCAAATATAGGTTATGAGTTTATGCATATGGGTGATCCAGAAGAAAAAACTTGGATTAGAGATAGAGTAGAAGGGCCAGAAAAAAATATCATTTTTACAGATAATGGAAAAAAAGCAATTTTAAATAAAATTATTCAAGCAGAAGGATTTGAAAAATATCTACACATAAAATTTGTTGGAACAAAAAGATTTGGTTTAGATGGAGGAGAATCATTAATTCCAGCATTAGAACAGATAATAAAAAAAGGTGGAAATTTAGGAGCTAAAGAAATAAAAATAGGTATGCCTCATAGAGGTAGATTAAATGTTTTAGCAAACGTAATGGGAAAACCATTTAAAGCTATCTTCAGTGAATTTTTTGGAAAAACAGTAAGCACTAATAAAAGTTTTGAGGGCGATGTAAAATATCATTTAGGAGCATCTTCAAATAGAGAATTTGATGGTAACTCTGTTCATATAAGTTTAACCGATAACCCATCTCACTTAGAAGCAGTCAACCCTGTAGTATTAGGACAAGTTAGGGCAAAACAATTCTTTCATAAAGACAAAGATAGAAAGAAAGTTATTCCAGTTTTAATGCATGGTGATGCTGCATTTGCAGGACAAGGAATTGTAGCAGAATGTTTTGCGATGTCTGGTTTACCTGGACATAATATAGGGGGAACAATACACATTATTGTAAATAATCAAATAGGATTTACTACTGCACCAAGATTTGCAAGATCTTCACCTTATCCATCAGATGTAGCTAAAATTGCACAAGCTCCAATTTTTCATGTTAATGGGGATGATCCAGAGGCAGTTGTTCATTGTGCTAAAATAGCAACTGAGTACAGACAAAAATTTAATAGAGATGTTGTTATAGATATAGTTTGTTACAGAAGATTTGGTCATAACGAAGGAGATGAACCTTCATTTACACAACCAATAATGTATAAAAAAATTAAAACTCACCCATCGACACTATCAATTTATGGCAAAAAATTAAGTGAAGAAGGACTTATAACTGAAAGCGAGTTACAGAAAGAAAAAATAAATTTCAAGAGTTTTTTAGAAAAGGAATTTGATTCTTCTAAAAGCTATAAATCTGAATTAAAATGGTTTGACGGCGCATGGTCCAGATTTAAACCAGGTCTTGGAAAAGATAAAAGAGGTGCAAGTGGTTTTAGCAAAAAACTATTAATAGATATTGGAAAAAAAATCTCTAAAGTTCCCAATAATTTTATTGTACATAAAACCCTTAAGAAAATAATTGATTTAAGGTTAAAAAATTTAGAAGAAGGCAAGACGATTGACTGGTCTACAGCAGAAAGCCTGGCTTTTGGAAGTTTGCTTACAGAAGGGTTCTCAGTTAGATTATCTGGCCAAGACTCCGGAAGAGGTACATTTAGCCAAAGACATGCGGTTTTAAGAAATCAGGATAGCCACGAAAGATACATTCCCTTAAATAATATTTCTAAAAGCCAAAAAAAATTAGAGATTATTGATAGTTTACTCTCTGAGTTTGCAGTTTTAGGTTTTGAATTTGGTTATTCATTATCTGAACCAGAAACTCTGGTTTTATGGGAAGCTCAATTCGGAGATTTTGCTAATGGGGCTCAAGTCATTATTGATCAATTTATTTCATCTGGAGAGTCTAAGTGGGGAAGAGCTAGTGGCTTAGTCTTGTTGCTTCCACACGGTTATGAAGGCCAAGGTCCTGAACACTCATCTGCAAGATTAGAAAGATTTTTACAGCTATGTGCCGGAGAAAATATACAAGTAGTCAACTGCACAACACCATCTAATTATTTTCATGTTCTAAGGCGTCAAATGCATAGAGAATTTAGAAAACCATTGATCGTTATGACACCTAAATCATTATTACGACATAAAAGATGTGTTTCAAATATTTCTGAGTTTTCAATTAAAAGTACTTTTCATAGAGTACTGGAGGAGGACTCTTTCTCAAATGTTAAAAATCTATTAGAACTAAAAAGAATTGATAACAAAATTAAAAAAGTTGTAATGTGTTCGGGTAAAATTTATTATGACCTAATAGAAGCAAAAGAAAAATTAAAAAATTCTAAAGTAAAGTTCATTAGAATTGAACAGCTCTATCCTTTTCCAGTAAAAACATTAGCTAATATTTTAAAGCGATATAAAAAAGCAGAATTCATTTGGTGTCAAGAAGAACCCAAGAATATGGGTGCATGGAATACTGTGAGAAATTATATTGATAGAACATTAGAAATGATTAATTTGACGGATATTTCAGTAAAATATGTGGGCAGAAAGGCCTCTTCATCTACTGCGACTGGAAATCTAAATAAACATCTTGCACAACAAAAAGAAATATTAGAAAAGATACTTAAAGATTAAATGGCAGAAAAAATTATAGTTCCTACATTAGGTGAATCAGTGACTGAAGCAACTGTATCTAAATGGCTTAAATCCCAAGGAGATGTGGTTATCGCAGACGAGCCTATTGTTGAACTAGAAACAGATAAAGTAAATGTTGAAGTTCCCGCACCAAAAAATGGAATTCTTGGAAGTATTTCTGTTAAAGAGGGAGAAACAGTAAATGTGGGCTCATTACTTGGAACCGTTGATGGTTCTTCAGCAAAAATAGAAAATACTTCAAAAGAATTAAAAAATTATGCTCCTCCAAAAAAAGTTAAAGAAAATAAAGAACAAATTATCTTTGATGAAAAAAAGAATATAAAATCAAAAAAAATACAAAAACGTAAAAAAGAAGAGCCAGCGCTTCAATTAGAAGAACCTTTAATATTAGATCAAGTGCATGAAAAAAAAGAAAAAACAATTTCACCAGCAGCAAGAAAAATGGCGAATGAAACTAATGTTGATTTAAACACAGTAAAAGGATCAGGCAAAAACGGTATAATTTTAAAAGAGGATATTATGAGTTTAATGGGTTCAAAACCTGCGCCAGCTGAAAGAAAAGTTAAATATGGTCCAGAGGAAAGAGTCAAGATGACCAGGTTGAGATTAACAATTGCGAAAAGATTGAAAGAGGCTCAAGAGAATGCCGCAATGCTTACAACTTTTAATGAAGTTGATATGAGTGAAGTAATTGCGATGAGGAATCAGCATAAAGAGGAATTTTTTAATAATTATAAAGTAAAGCTTGGATTTATGTCATTTTTTGTAAAAGCCTGTGTAATTGGTTTAAAAAATTATCCAGCAATTAATGCTGAGATTCAAGGAGAGGAAATCATCTATAAGAATTATTATAATATAAGCATTGCCGTTGGAACTGATAGAGGACTAGTTGTTCCAGTGCTTAGAGAAACAGACGAAATGTCATTTGCTGATATAGAAAAAAATATCGGAGATCTTGGTCAAAAAGCAAAAGATGGAAAAATTACTATTGAAGATTTACAAGGTGGAACTTTCACAATTACAAATGGTGGAATTTATGGATCAATGTTGTCGACACCTATTTTAAACCCTCCTCAATCAGCAGTTTTAGGAATGCACAATATCGTACAAAGACCAATTGCAGTGGATGGTAAAGTGGAAGTAAGGCCAGTTATGTATTTAGCTTTATCTTACGACCATAGGATTATTGACGGGAAAGAAGCAGTTTCTTTTTTAAAAATTATAAAAGAGTCACTTGAACAACCCCAAAGACTTTTCCTTAACATTTAATTATGGAAGATAATTTTGATCTAGTTGTAATAGGCGGTGGACCCGGAGGCTACGTTTGTGCGATTAGAGCTGCCCAACTTGGTCTTAAAACAGCATGCGTAGAATACAGGGGAGCTCTTGGTGGAACATGTCTTAATGTTGGTTGTATACCATCAAAAAGCTTATTAAACTTATCTGAAAATTATCACAAAGCAAAAAAAGATTTTAACAATCAAGGTATAGAAATCTCTGACATCAAATTAAATATAAAAAAAATGATGTCAAATAAAAATAAATCTGTTCAAGTTTTAACAAAAGGTGTTGAATTCTTATTCAAAAAAAATAAAGTAACGTACTTCAAAGGCAAAGGAGTTCTTTTCTCAAACAACGATATAGTTGTTTACGAGGAAAACAATAAAAGAACCAACATTAAAGCTAAGAATATTGTCATCGCAACGGGCTCAGAGGTATCTTCGTTACCTGGTGTTGAAATAGATGAAAAAAATATAGTTTCATCAACTGGAGCTTTATCTTTTGATAAAGTACCTAATAAACTAGCTGTTATTGGGGGCGGCTACATAGGCTTAGAGATGGGTTCAGTTTGGTCTAGATTAGGTTCTGAAGTAACTGTAATAGAATATTTAGATCATATAACGCCAGGCATGGATAGAGAAGTTTCTAATGAGTTTCAAAAAATATTAACTAAGCAAGGTATAAAATTTAAAATGGGATCAAAAGTTAATTCTGTAAATAGCAAAGGCGCTTCAGTAATAATTAATTATACAGATATAAAAAATTCTAAAGCGTCAACGATTGAAGTTGATAAAGTTTTGGTTTCAGTGGGAAGAAAACCTTACACAGAGGGTTTAAATTTATCAAAAGTGGGAATTAAAAAAGACAATAAAGGTAGAATTGAAGTCAATAATAAACTTCAAACTTCAGTAGAAAATATCTATGCAATTGGAGATGTTATTAAAGGTCCAATGTTAGCGCATAAGGCGGAAGAGGAAGGAATAGCTGTTGCAGAAATTTTAGCTGGTCAAGCAGGACATGTAAATTACAATGTAATTCCTGGGGTGGTTTATACATCTCCTGAAGTAGCGACAGTCGGTAAAACAGAAGAACAATTAAAAAGTGAAAATCAATCCTATAAAATAGGTAAATTTCCATTTTTAGCAAATTCGAGAGCAAAAGTTAATAATGAGACGGATGGGTTTGTAAAAATATTAGCAGACAGCAAAACAGACAAAGTTTTAGGAGTACATATTATCGGACCACATTGCGGTGACATGATAGCTGAAATGGCATTAGCTATGGAATTTGGAGCAAGCGCGGAAGATATAGCTAGAACTTGTCATGCACACCCAACGCATACAGAAGCTATAAAAGAAGCAGCATTAGCTGTTGATAAACGACCAATTCATTTTTAAATAAAAAAAATTCATCTACTATTGAGTCATGAAAGCACAAGTTTTGTTGCCGAAAATTTTTAATTTTTCGTTCACATATAACTCAAACAATATTTCGTTAAAAATAGGAGATTTAGTAGAGGTACCTTTTGGAAAAAGTAAAGAAATAGGCGTTGTTTGGACACATAAGCCCAAAGATTTCAAAGATATAAAAATAAAAAAAATAAACAAAAAAGTTGAAAAGTATTCAATAAATAAAAGTTTAGTCGAATTCATCGATTGGTTTTCAACTTATAATATGACTTCACCAGGATTAACGTTAAAGATGGCCATAGGAAGTAAAGACAGCTATACAAAAAAAATTGATTTAAGCTTAAAGAATCAAAAAAAAAATACAAAAAAGTACAAACTCAATAAAGAGCAAATGAAAGCTCTTGAATATTTAGACTTAGTAAACAATAAATTTGATGTATCAGTTCTTCAAGGGACAACAGGCTCTGGTAAAACATTGGTTTACTTTGAAAGAATAAAAAAAATTATTGATAAAAATAAACAGGCTTTAGTTTTATTGCCAGAAATTTTTTTAACTAATGAATTCAAATCTAGGTTTGAAAATTTTTTTGGTTACCAACCTGCAATATGGCATTCAAAAATAACACCAAAAAATAAGAGGATAATTTGGAAAGGAATTATAGAAAACAAGATACATTTAGTGGTTGGTGCTCGGTCAGCTTTACTTTTACCATTTAAAAACTTGGGTCTTATAGTTGTAGATGAGGAGCACGATGTCTCTTATAAACAAGACGAAGGGGTGATTTACAACGCAAGAGATATGGCTATATCAAGAGCATCCTTTGAAAAAATTCCAATTCACTTAGTTACTTCTATTCCATCAATAGAAACTTATAACAATATTCAAAATAAAAAATTTAGACATGTAAAGATAGTAAAAAGATTTAATGACTATCCGTTGCCTAAAACAAAAATAATAAATTTAAACATTAACAAAATTAAGGATAAGTTTATTTCTGATGAAACTATAAGGCATGTAAATATTTTTTTAAAAAAAAAAGAACAAGTGTTGTTCTTTATTAATAGAAGAGGGTTTGCTCCATATTTGATTTGTCAGAAATGTGGATTTAAACAAGTCTGTTCAAATTGTTCAATGTACTTAACTTTTCATAAAAAAAAAAATAAAGCAATTTGTCACCATTGTTCATTAGAAAGAAGAATAAAGAATAAATGCAAAGAAGAGGGTGATTGTAATTTTATAATGTATGGACCTGGTGTAGAAAAAATATTTGATGAAGTGCAAAAAATATTTCCTGACAATAAAGTAGAAATATTTTCTAGCGATTACATGAAAAAAAAAAAACAAACAGAAGCTTTGTTTAATAAGATTAATAACAATGAAGTGGATATTTTAATTGGTACTCAAATGATATCTAAAGGTTTTAATTTTCCAAAACTAAACTGTGTTGTAGTTATTGACGCAGACTTTTCAGGGAGAGGGTATGATTTAAGAACTACTGAAAAAAATATTCAATTATATCATCAATTAAGCGGAAGAGCTGGAAGATTTAGTTCTGAGTCTTTAATAATTTATCAAACTTTGAACCCTAAAGACTCAACGTTAAACGAATTAATAAAGAATAAATCAGAACAATTATTAAAAACAGAATTATTAACTAGGAAAAAAAATAAATTACCTCCATTTGTAAGATTAATAGCAATAATAATTTCTTCTGATCGGCACGATTTAAGCATGAAGGGAGCAAAAGAAATTAAAATACATTTAAAAAAAATTAATAATATTGAAATTCTTGGGCCGGTAGACTCACCTTTACTAAAAATTAAAAAGAAATTCAGATCGCGTCTACTTTTAAGGTTTAGAAGCGGTGTTTTAGTTCAAAAAAAAATAGCAAACCTTCTAAATTCCCTTAAAATATCATCTAAAATTAAACTTACGGTTGATGTTGATCCAGTAAATTTTAGTTAATAATACATTTGGTAACTTGATCAACATATTCTCATATGATACGAAACGCTCATTATTTCACTAATATTCATACAAGATAAAAATGAGCACAAACAAATCTTTCTCAACAGAAACTTCAGAAAGATACGCTCGTGCTCTTTATGAAGTTAGCAAAGAGTCCAGCGAATTAAAAAAAATTGAAGCAGATATAAAAAATTTCCAGTCTATTTTTGACAGTAATTCTGAAATTAAAAATTTTATTCAAAATCCAACGCACATTATTGAGACCCAAAACAAAGTGCTAAATATATTATCTGAAAAATTAAACTTCACCAAAAATTTAAAGAATTTTTTTTTGTTATTAGTTAAGAAAAGAAGAATGTTTTTTATAAAAAAAATTACTGACACTTTTTTAAAATTATGTTCAAAAAATAGAGGCGAAATTAAAGCTTCGTTAATTTCATCTAAAGAATTAACATCGAATGAATTAGAAAATATCAGTGCAGAATTATCATCATCTATGAATTCAACGATTAAATTTGATTACAAAGTTGATCAAAGTTTAATTGGAGGATTAAAATTGCAATTAGGCAGTTTTATGATTGATACTTCTATTAAAAATAAATTAAAAAAATACAAACAAAGAATGTTAGAAAACTAGAATGTCAATTAATCCTTCAGAAATTACAAAATTATTAAAAGATCAAATTAAAAATTTTGGTGAAAAAGCTGAAGTTTCTGAAATAGGAAAAGTGTTATCAGTTGGCGATGGTATTGCTCGTGTCTACGGGCTTGATAATGTTCAGGCAGGAGAAATGGTTGAGTTTGAAGATGGCTCAAAAGGAATGGCCTTAAATTTAGAAAGTGATAACGTAGGTGTTGTAATTTTCGGTGATGATAGAAAAATAAAAGAAGGTGACACAATTAAAAGAACTAATGCTATCGTAGATGTGCCAGTGGGTAAAGAACTTTTAGGCAGAGTTGTAGATGGATTGGGAAATCCAATTGATGGTAAAGGTGCTCTTTCAGCTAAGGAACGAAAAAGAGTGGAAGTAAAAGCTCCTGGTATTATTCCCAGACAATCTGTTAGTGAACCGATGCAAACTGGTCTTAAATCAATTGACTCTTTGATACCTATAGGAAGAGGTCAAAGAGAATTAATAATTGGTGATAGACAAACTGGTAAAACTGCTGTTGCTATTGATGCAATCATTAATCAAAAAAAAATTAATGAGTCATCAGATGAAAAGAAAAAATTATATTGCGTATATGTTGCTATTGGACAAAAACGTTCGACTGTAGCACAAATTACTAAAACGTTAGAAGAAGCCGGTGCATTAAAATATACTACTATTGTTGCTGCCACAGCTTCTGACTCTGCACCTCTACAATTTTTAGCTCCTTATACAGGGTGCACTATAGGTGAATATTTTAGAGACAATGGTATGCATGCTTTAATAGTATATGATGATCTATCTAAACAAGCGGTTGCTTACAGACAAATGTCTCTATTACTTAGAAGACCTCCTGGCAGAGAAGCATATCCAGGTGACGTTTTTTATTTACATAGCAGATTATTAGAAAGGTCAGCTAAATTAAGTGACGCAAATGGCGGCGGTTCCTTAACAGCATTACCTATAATTGAAACTCAAGCTGGCGATGTATCAGCATATATTCCAACAAATGTAATCTCAATAACAGACGGTCAAATATTTTTAGAAACAGAGTTATTTAATCAAGGCATTAGACCAGCTGTAAACGTTGGATTATCAGTATCTAGAGTAGGATCTGCTGCTCAAACTAAGGCTATGAAAAAAGTTGCTGGTTCAATTAAATTAGAATTGGCTCAATATAGGGAAATGGCAGCATTCGCACAATTTGGATCAGATCTAGACGCTTCAACACAGCAGCTTTTAAATCGAGGGGCAAAATTAACTGAGCTATTAAAACAAAATCAATACTCTCCAATGACCGTAGCAGAACAAGTAATATCTGTTTTTACCGGTGTAAAAGGGTTTCTAGACGACGTGGAATTAACAAAAATCAAGAAGTTTGAAAATGACATTGTAGAAAAAATTAAAACAGAAAAACCAGAAATTATTGACTCAATTCAATCCTCCGGAAAACTTGAAGAGAATATAGAAAAAATTTTAATTCAAACTATCCAAGAATACAAGAAAGCATACAAATAATGCCAAGTTTAGATGACTTAAAAAAAAGAATTAAGAGTGTAAAATCTACTCAAAAAATTACAAAAGCTATGAAAATGGTTGCAGCTGCAAAATTAAGAAAAGCACAAGAGAGTGCAGAAAAAGGAAGGCCTTACAGTCAAAAGATGCAGAATATTATCCTTAATCTTACTAATTCAATTAACGATCCTCAAAATGCACCAAAATTATTAGTAGGGAATGGTAATGATAAAACATACTTATGTTTAGTGTTAACAGCAGATAGAGGTTTATGCGGAGGTTTTAATTCGAACATATGTAAGTTAGCCAAAACAAACTTTAAGAAAATATTGAATGAAGGAAAAGAACTAAAGATAATTACAGTTGGATCAAAAGGTTTAGACCAAATTAAAAGAGAATATGGAAAATTTGTTATAAAAAAATTTAATTTTAAAGAAAAAAAACAAATCACATTTGTAGAAGCTGAGATAATTGGCAATGAAATTATAAATCTATTTAACAATAACGAATTTGATAAATGTATTTTATTCTATAACAATTTTAAAAATGTTATTACGCAAATACCACAAGCTCAACAAATAATACCAGCTGAAAAAAAATTAGTAGTAGAGGAAAATAAAAAAGAGCGCAATTCATATGAATTTGAACCAGATGAAGATGAAATTTTAGAAGATCTGCTGCCTAAAAACATTTCTACACAGGTTTTTAAAGCTTTTTTAGAAAATGCTGCTAGCGAACAAGGATCAAGAATGACAGCAATGGATAATGCCACAAGAAACGCAGGTGACTTAGTTGATAAGCTTACAATTAACTATAACAGAAGTAGACAAGCGTCGATAACTAAAGAATTAATTGAAATTATATCTGGAGCAGAAAGTTTATAATGAGTAAAAATGGAAAAATAACACAAATTATTGGTGCTGTTGTAGATGTAAATTTTAAAAATGAGTTACCAGAAATATATACAGCACTTGAGGTAAACAATTCTGGAAATAAATTAATTTTAGAGGTAGCCCAACATTTGGGTGAGAACAGTGTTCGTACAATAGCAATGGATGCTACAGAAGGATTAAAAAGAGGTGATGATGTTATAAACACAGAAAACCCAATAAGTGTTCCAGTGGGACCAGAAACCCTTGGAAGGATTATAAATGTGATTGGAGAACCAATTGATGAAAAAGGGGAAGTAAAAACAAAAGAAAAATGGCCTATACATAGAGCAGCACCAAAATTTACAGATCAAGCAACTGAGACAGAGCAGTTAGTAACTGGGATCAAAGTAGTAGATTTGTTAGCCCCATATGCTAAAGGAGGAAAGATTGGTCTTTTCGGAGGAGCTGGTGTTGGTAAAACAGTTACAATAATGGAATTAATTAACAATATAGCGAAGGCTCACGGAGGCTTTTCAGTATTTGCTGGTGTAGGCGAAAGAACTAGAGAAGGTAACGATCTTTATCATGAGATGATAGAATCAGGAGTTATAAAACCAGATGGAAAAGGTTCAAAAGCTGCACTGGTTTATGGGCAAATGAATGAACCGCCAGGAGCAAGAGCTAGAGTAGCTTTAACTGGTTTAACAGTAGCAGAATATTTCAGAGATAAAGAGGGACAAGACGTTCTTTTCTTCGTAGATAATATTTTTAGATTTACACAAGCTGGATCAGAAGTATCAGCTTTATTAGGAAGAATACCTTCAGCAGTAGGTTACCAACCTACTTTAGCTACTGATATGGGTAATTTACAAGAAAGAATTACATCTACAGATAAAGGTTCAATTACATCAGTACAAGCTATTTATGTTCCGGCAGATGATCTAACAGATCCGGCGCCAGCAACATCATTTGCACACTTAGATGCAACGACAGTATTATCAAGACAAATTGCAGAAATTGGAATTTATCCAGCAGTGGATCCTTTAGACTCAACATCTAGAATTTTAGATCCAAGAATAGTAGGTGAAGAACATTATAGAGTAGCTAGAGATGTTCAAAAAATTCTGCAAGCTTATAAATCTCTACAAGATATTATAGCTATTCTAGGTATGGACGAACTTTCTGAAGAAGACAAATTAACAGTGGCGAGAGCTAGAAAAATACAAAGATTTTTATCTCAACCATTCTTTGTAGCAGAAGTATTTACTGGTTCACCAGGTAAGTTAGTAGACTTAGACGATACCATTAAAGGTTTTGATGCAATATGTAGGGGTGAGTATGATCACTTACCAGAAGCAGCATTTTATATGGTTGGTGGTATCGAAGAAGCAGTAGAAAAAGCTGAAAAATTATCCAAAGACAGTAAATAATGTCTGATAAATTTAAAGTTGAAATTATAACACCTGATAAGTCAATTTTAGAATCGGAAGCTAGCGAAGTTACCATTCCTTCGTACGAAGGACAAATGGGTATTTTAAAAGATCACATTCCACTCATTACTTTTTTAAGACCAGGAATTATAATTATACAAGAAAAAGAAGAAAAAAAATATTATGTAGAAGAGGGAACAGTTGAATTTTCAAACAATATTCTATTAATTTTAACTTCTACCGCAAAAGATCTTAATGATTTAAACCAAAGTTTAATAAAAGATTTAATGTACCAGGCAGAGAATAAATTTAAAGATGATAGTTCTTCAGATAAAGAAAAATACTTATTATCTTACAAGATAAACACTTTAAAAGAAATCAGCCAATAACCAG
>Ga0209631_10002204_pt1 | contig 23582 bp, 18 predicted proteins | sample COG_08_FD_184752 | JGI IMG/M metagenome (GOLD analysis project Ga0209631, IMG submission 184752) | Pelagic Microbial community sample from North Sea - COGITO 998_met_08 (SPAdes) (version 2) | ecosystem: Environmental > Aquatic > Marine > Neritic zone/Coastal water | place: Helgoland, sampling... | reverse complement strand
CATGCAGAGCCGGTAGTGGAGCCGGCAGTGGAGCCGGCAGTGGAGCCGGCAGTGGAGCCGGCAGTGGAGCCGGCAGTGGAGCCGGCAGTGGAGCCGGCAGTGGATTCTAAGGCGCCAAGTCCAAAGACTGAAGTCATAACAGCGGAAGGAATACGGGATTCACCTGTAAAAGCAGCGGAGCGCCACTCTGCACCAGTAGCTTCCCAAAGAACAGGGAGAGTGCAAATAGCGCCCCCAGCTTCCTTAATGGACGAGGTCAAGAGGCCTGTGGAATCAGCGATTGTAAAGAAGCGAAATCAGACGTTTTCGGAAGAAGAACTTCAAAACGCGTGGTCAACGTACGTGGCCCGTGCGGACTCCAAGGGCCAATTCAACTTCTATGCTACGCTAAGAGCTTCGACAATTGTTTCCGAGCAAAATGCCTTGACCATTGAGGTGCTCAATAAACTCCAAGCCGAACAAATACGTGAAGCGCAATTGGAGTTGATGCAATTTTTCTCGGAAGAGTTAAAGAACGATGAGCTCACCCTCGAAATTCAAGTAAAAACAGCCAAGCAAGAATCGGTGAACACGCAATTTATGAATGATCGAGAACGATATGAAGCTATGACAAAAAAGCATCCGGCTTTGGACGAATTGCGAAAACGGTTGGACCTCGATCTCATGGGTTGAGCCCTGTTTGTTGCTGCCTATTCCACTGATTCTGCAGACAGTACCTTTTTTTCAGCTGTTTTAATCTCAATCGATTGAACGGAAATAGACCTGATTTGTTAGAACAGCATGAAATGGAAAACGCTATGGATCATTGCTGGTTGCATTATCGGGATTTTGCAAAGTGCGAATGCTCAAACTGAAGGCATCATTCGTGGCCGTGTGAACGACCAACAAACAAACGAAGCCATCCCTTTTGCCAATGTGGTTTTGCAAGGATCTACGGTGGGAACCACAACTGACTTTGATGGAAATTTTGAGTTACGAGAGGTGCCGCCTGGGCTGCGGAATATCCAAGTGAGTTTCTTGGGATATGAGTCGAAAACAGTCTTTGAAATTGAGGTGACTCCTGCAAGGCCTGCCGTTGTGAATGTTGTTTTGAAGCCTTCGGCGATAGAGATAGAAGAGGCGGAAGTTGTCGGCTCGCGTCGGCCCAATGTTGCGGAAGCGCCGCTGAGTGTTCGCAGTTTGGGCACCAATGAAATCAAGCGCAACCCCGGAGGCGGTCGTGACATAAGCCGAGCACTGAGAACCTTGCCGGGTGTTGCGGCCATACCGAGTTTCCGAAACGACATCGTTGTGCGCGGTGGGGCGCCAAATGAAAACCGATTTTACATCGACGGCATTGAAATTCCTAACATCAATCACTTCGCCACGCAAGGAGCCAGCGGTGGACCTGTGGGCATGATCAATGTGGATTTGGTGGAAAACATTGATTTCTATGCGGGTGCATTTCCCGCAGCGCGTGGCAACGCACTGAGTTCTGTCATGGAATTCAGTTTCAAGGAAGCGAGAACCGATGAATGGACCGCCAACATGGTTGTCGGGACCAGCGATCTCGGACTGACCTTGGAAGGTCCAACAGGCGAAAATTCTTCGTTGATTTTCAGCATGCGCCGGAGCTACTTGCAATTTGTGTTCGAAGCCTTGGGACTGCCATTCCTGCCAATTTATAACGACTACCAATTTAAATGGACTGCGCGTCCGGACGATAAAAATGCTATTACAGTCATTGGATTAGGAGCCTTAGATGATTTTGAATTGAACCTTTCCATCGCCGATGATACAGCCGCTACAAATTACTTGGATCAAGTAGCGATTCTGGGAGCTTTGGATGTACAGAAGCAATGGAATTACAGCCAAGGAGTGAAATGGGATCGGTACATGGACAATGGCAAGTGGACCTTTGTGGCGAGCCGAAACATGTTGAACAACCGTGCATTCAAGCACCTAAACAATGATGTGGATTCGGCTTTGATCCGAGATTATTTGTCTCAAGAAATTGAGAACAAGTTTCGGATAGAGCGAAAGCTCTTCTCTGATTCCGGATGGGAAGGTACGTTTGGAGGGGGATATGAATACGTGAAGTACAACAATTCAACGGCAGAACAGCGGTTCAATCCCGCTGATGGAATTTTAGAGCCTGTGGAGTTTCAAACCGACCTGAAGGCCCACAAGTACGCTGCATTTGGAACGGTGAACAAACGTTTTCTGGACGAGCGATTGACTTTGTCAACTGGATTTCGATTGGACGGGTCCACACTGGCAGCGGGTTTACAGAATCCAATTGAACAGTTTTCTCCACGTTTCTCTCTGTCGTATGCATTCGCTCCAGGCTGGACTTTGAATGCCAATACGGGTCGATATTTTCAGCTTCCTGCATACACAATCCTCGGATTTGAACAAGAAGGAGCGCGGGTTAATGCAGGAGAAAATGCGCGCTACCTTGGTAATACTCAAGCTGTGGCGGGCGTCCGCTGGGAGGGAGGAAAGCGCAACATCGTGGCGTCGGTTGAAGGATTTTGGAAGGACTATGATGGGGCTCCGGTGAGTCAATTGCAAGGCGTTCCGTTGGCGAACCTAGGGGCAGATTTCGGAGTGGTTGGAAATGAAGCAGTCACATTCGACGGCGAGGGTCGATCGTATGGTGCAGAGGTCCTACTCCAACAAAGGCTTTATCAAGGGTTTTATGGTCTTTTAGCCTACACTTTTGTTCGAAGTGAATATGCGTCTCTGGAGGGCGAGTTTATTCCTTCCAGTTGGGACAATCGACATATTCTAAGTGTGACAGGAGGAAAGAAATTCGAGGGGGGATGGGAAATGGGTTCGAGGCTGTTGTTCAGTGGAGGATTGCCATACACTCCGGTGGATGCAGAATCGTTGAGCACGGCATCGTGGGATTTTTATGGCAGACCGCTCCTCGATTACAGTTTGCTGAACACCGAAAGGAACAAGGCCTTTTATCAGGTCGATATCCGAGTCGATAAAAAGTGGTTTTTCAAAAACTGGTCGTTGGATGTCTTCGTGGAAGTCCAGAATGCTACGGGTGCAGCAGTGCCGCAGCCGACTTTTGTGGATGTCGTGCGAAACCCCTTCACCGGGCAACCGGTTCCCTCTGTCGACCGCCCTGGATACTACGATCAGCGAGAGTTGGATCCGAGTTCGGGTGCGGTTTTACCAGCTTTGGGTATGATCATTGAGCTATAAGCCATGGCGACAGTTCATTGGGATGAAGGACAGAGCTGGTCTTGCCTTCCACACGCTGTCGTGGGGTTTGCTTTTGCGTTTGCCGTTCAAGCGCAAGGGTATCCTTGGGAATCGATGATCCCACTCGGGATTGGAATTGCCTTTTTATTTTGCCGCAGCGGGTGCAGTTGGGATTCCGATTCGAACACCTTCCGAAGTTACAATGGCTGGATTGCTGGGCGAAGGCATGTTGTCTGGGGAAAGCGTGTCGAGGTGTCGTATGATGCGCCCTTGCGATTGGAGCATACCCGCGGTGCCATGATGAATCGACGCGGCGCACCCCAAAGCGTGCGAATTGAATCCTGGGAATTGCAATGGCTGAAACCTAAGGGAGTCTGGAGCCCATTGCATGATTTCGTTGATTCCTCTCTCGCCGAAGAAGTGCTGAGTGTTCTTCGGAATTCCAGAAAACAGAAGTAACTTAGGGTGCATGCGGGTAGACAAATTTCTTTGGTGCATCCGCGCGTTCAAGACGCGATCCCAAGCTTCTGCGCATTGCAGGGAAGGAAAAGTTTTCATTGGAGATAAAGCCGTCAAACCCGCACAAGAACTAAAGGGTCACGAGCGCATTCGTGTTCGAAAAGGAGCGGTGTATTTTGAATGGGAGATCATCGAATTTCCTCGGTCGCGAATGGCCGGTGCCAAAGTTCCTGATTATGCGCGAGACGTGACTCCGGAATCCGAAAAGCAAAAACTCGCAGACATTCAGGCGGCTCAGCGCGACCTCATTCGACCGGTAGGGCGCCCGACGAAGCGAGATCGAAGGGATTGGGAAAAGCACTTCAAATGATGAATGCATTCACTGTTCGGCAAATCACTGCTGCAGAAACAAGGCCTGTGCGACACATTGTATTGTGGCCGCACAAAGAGAATGTAGAGGAGTGTGTTATAGATGTGGATGCTGCACCCCACGCTCATCATGTTGGCGCATTCGATGAATCAGGAGTTCTTGTCGGAGTCTGTTCGATGTTCCATCAGCGGTCAGAACGCTTTCCAGGCGCCATTTCTTCGGACCAAAGAGTTTACCGGTTGCGGGTCATGGGAACGTTAAACGAAGTCAGGGGGCAAGGAGCAGGAGCAGCAATCATTGATTATGCGTGTCAATGGTGTAAATCCAAAGGGGTGAATTGGATTTGGTGTGATGCCCGAGAAATTGCCTTTCCGTTTTATGAGAAACAGGGTTTTTCATTTCTGTCTGAGTTGTATGAAGTCCATCCCGTAGGACCACATAGGATGATGGCCAGGAAACTCTAAATTTGCCACTCATTTTTTCGCCATGCCTGAGATTTCAATGAAGGGGATTCAAATGCCCGACAGTCCAATTCGTAAGCTCACCCCGTTTGCCAATGCGGCCAAAGAACGAGGGACGCACGTGATCCATTTGAACATTGGTCAGCCGGATATTGCTACACCCGTAGCGTCGATGGACGCCGTGCGGAATACAGATCGGCAGGTATTGGAGTACAGCCCCAGTGAAGGGTTTGCGAGTTATCGGGATGGCCTTGCTCGGTATTATCGTGGGGTAGGTGTCGATGTGGAAGCCGACCAGATTCTGGTCACGACCGGGGGATCGGAAGCACTGGTTTTCGCTTTTATGAGTTGCTTGAATCCAGGGGATGAGGTGATCATACCAGAGCCTTTTTATGCCAATTACAATGGCTTTGCGGCTTGGGCCGGAATTCAGATTGTCCCCGTAACTGCGCATCTGTCAGATGGGTTTGCCTTGCCACCTATGGCTCAATTTGAAGCTGCGATCACAGAGCGCACGAAAGGCATTTTGATCTGCAACCCGGGCAATCCCACGGGCACGAAATATGAGGATTCATCGCTTGTTGCGTTGGCGGAATTGGTCAAGGCGCACGATTTGTTTCTCTTTTCGGATGAAGTTTACCGTGAATTCAGTTACGATGGGTCCATGGCCAAGAGCATTTTGACTGTGCCAGGAATGGATGACCACGCCCTTGTGATTGACAGCGTCTCAAAACGTTACAGCATGTGTGGGGCTAGAATCGGAGCGCTGGTGACGCGCAATGAAGCCGTCCGAAAAGCGGCCATGAAGTTTGCCATGGCGAGGTTGAGCCCTCCAACGCTTGCTCAAATCGCGGCAGAGGCGGCATTGGATACCCCTTCGGCATATTTTGAGAATGTTCGCAAGGAATACAAGTCCCGTCGTGATGCATTGGTGGAGGGGTTGCAGGGCATTTCAGGGGTCGAATGCCCCACGCCGGGGGGAGCATTTTATGCGGTTGCTCAACTTCCCATCGAAGATTCAGATCACTTTTGCCAATGGATGCTGGAATCGTTCAGTCATGATGGCCATACGGTGATGATGGCACCGAATACGGGGTTTTATGCTACTTCAGGGTTGGGCAAAAAAGAAGTGCGCATGGCTTACGTACTCGATGTGCCCGAGATCGAAAAAGCGGTGGCTTGTGTTAAGGCGGCTTTGGCCGTTTATCCATTTTCGATTGCCTCGAAGCAGGTTTCTGAATAGTTCAGGCTCCATAGTTTGGATGAGGTTGTAACTTTCGTCCTTCACTTCGCTCCATAAAGATCATTTGCATGCGTGTATTTTTCACCTTTTTAGCACTCTCGCTTTTTTGTGGCTTCGGCACTGCTCAAGAAGCCGATACCACCTGGGTTCAGACGTTCACTTGGGAAGAGCAAAACAATCCGCAAACGGCATATGACAGCCCCGGTCGGAGATGGTTCGACTTTCCGGCGTCAGACAACGATTCGACCTATCAAAAAGTGTTGATGTATTACACATTGAAATGTTTCGAGGATGGCACTGCTGGAGGGTTGGGCTATGCTTGCGGCGAGTGGGATTACTTGACGTACATGTACCTGTTCGATCACACGGGTTTGCTGGATAGTAACCTGCTGACCCATCCGCATTGGTTGATTGATGACATGGATTTTATTGCCGATACGTTGATTATGGAGCCGGAATCCGTGCCAATGGATACAATCAGGTGGTCGTATCCATCTTTTGCCATGGAATCGGTCAATGAATCTTTTGAGCCAGTAGCATCTGATTCGATGTTTTTAAGCGCGCTGCCTTGGTTGGGAGCAGAGGATTCTCAACGCGGTCGAATCCAATGGCTGTGGACGGCTGACGAACTGAATGATATGGGATGGGATAGCACGAGCATTGCTGGATTGGATTGGCCTGCTATGGCCAATTTGAATGCTACCCGAGATGCTGCGCAATGGACTTTTTATTGGGTAGAAGCTGATTCTTTGGATGGTTTTTATGAAGGAACTCCGGTTGCCAGTTGCCTCGTTTCAGACGACCAAGATCCCGGGCGTTTTGTATTTGATTCTGGGCTTGTGTGGGACGGTGAAAGTCATTTGGTCGCCGAACTGAAGGTGTCTGCATCTGTTCCATTGGATTGGGCCGTGGAGGTTCCAACGCAGTCCAAACCCATGCAGACTTGGCAGGCCGGAACGGCCGGTCAATATGTGCATTTCGATGGCAATGATCGCCTTGAAGTGGACACGGATTGGTTGAATGAAATTGAGACTTCTGTTACCGTGGAATTTTGGCAGCGGGGTACAGCGGAATTTCAACCGGAGAATAACTCCATTTGCGAAGGGATGAATGCAAACAATCAACGCGAGATCAACATCCATTTGCCTTGGTCCAATGGCCGTGTTTATTGGGACGCTGGGTATGAAGGAGGGTACGATCGCATCGATCAAGCAGCGAATGCTTCGGATTACGAAGGCCGATGGAACCATTGGGCTTTTATCAAGGATGCAGAGGCAGGTACGATGTCCATCGTTCTCAATGGTAATGTGTTTCAATCCGGAACCGATAAAGACAATTACTTCGGAGATATGGTCCGATTCCACATCGGATGCAATGGCAATGGAGGAAATGATTACCGCGGAGATGTCGATGAGTTTCGCGTGTGGTCTGACGCCCTCACTGCTACCACCATTGCGGAACATCGAGCTGCTCCAGTGGAAGAAAGTCATCCGAATTTCGAATCACTGATGATCAATCTGGAGATGGATCACAACGAAGAAATTGGGTCGATTGGCGATGCTGATGGAGTTTACATGCACGGTGACGCTGGGGCATGGGATCATCTAGCTTCCGAGGCGTTTTGGCAACCAGGGGAGATGCCGGATTCGCAGCGACCTGTTCTTCATTGGTTTTCAGGAGATGCAAGCGTTGCGGAAGAGGTCGTTGTGGACCACATATCCCCCGTCCATCCCGTCAGCGTTGTAGAATGGTTGGTCGAGGGCAATGGGGTCCAGTGGCAAAGCTTGACCTATGGTTGGCCTGCCGATCAAATGACAACAACCAAGACTTCAGAAGGTGCCTTGCTCGCCTCGTATCCCATTGCAGGCGAATCCGAAGTATTCGTGAATGATACCCTTCAATATTATTCGCCGGCATTTGAAATGATTGATCGGTATGAATTGGCCCGCTACATCACACCCTATGGGATTGGGTTGACATTGGACGACGACGGGTGGACATGGGTCTTTGACGTATCGGACTATGCTCATTTGCTGAGAGATAGTGTTGAATTGCAAGCTGGAAACTGGCAAGAGTTATTGGACATGCGATTCGCCTTCATTGAAGGTACCCCGCCAAGGGACGTCAAGCGGATGGATGCATTTTGGAAAGGACAGTACAACCTCGCCTCATTCGACGGAAATGTTACGGATCACGTGTTCACTCCGGAGCCTGGTGAGGAAATGTTCCGGTTGAAGACCCGTGCGAGCGGACACGGTTTTGGTTCGGGAAATAACTGCGGAGAATTTTGCTTTAACACGCACTCGGTGCAGGTAAATGGCGAAACACAGTGGAGTTGGGAAATCATGCGCGAATGCGCTGACAATGCACTCTACCCTCAGGGCGGCACGTGGATCTATGATCGAGCGGGTTGGTGTCCAGGTGCCGTAGTGGATACCAAAAATTTTGAATTGACTCCCTTGGTAGAGGGACAGGATGAATTTTCTGTCGATTATGACATCACCTATGACCCCGACGGGAATTACCGATTTGAGGGCCAGGTTGTGGCGTATGGTGCTCCGAATATGAGCTATGATGTAGAAATTTCTCAAATTCTGGCGCCATCAGATGATAAACTCGAATCCCGCTGGAATCCAATTTGCGAATCGCCGAAAGTTCGCATTCGAAACAACGGTTCAGAAACACTGACTTCCTGTGTGTTTAGCTACGGAGTGAGCGGGGGAGCCCAGGTGACCTACGAATGGACTGGAGAGTTGGGCTTTTTGGAAACTGCAGAAGTTGATCTGCCATATGAAGATCCCGCGCTTTGGGAAGGAGATGAGGACGATTTGGTTGTGTTTGATGTATCCGTTAATCAACCCAATGGGATGGTGGATGAAGAGATTCGAAACAATTCAGGCAGTTCTCATTTTCATCGTGTTCCGACCTGGTCTTACACAGATTTGGACGATAACCGCCTCATTGTATGGACCAAAACGAATTCAATCCCGTGGGAGACAACTGTCGAGTTGTTGGACGGCGCTGGCAATGTTGTTTGGGAGCGTGGTTACCCGACAGCGAACACCACGTACCGAGATACTTTAGCGTTGAACCAAGGTTGCTATCGCTTTACGATAAATGATTCAGGAGATGATGGGCAAAGCTTTTGGGCGAATTCGGATGGGAGCGGTTACACGCGTTTGAAGAAAGTGGCGGGTGGAAACTTCATCAACTTCGAGCCGGATTTTGGTAAATACATTTCACAGGCCTTTTTCTTTCAAACGAACATAGTCGCCGTGGAGGAACAGCTTCCATCAGTGGAACAAGGCTTTTCTGTTTTTCCGAATCCATCTGATGGTGAATTCCAGGTGAAGCTCACGGGTTTCTCTGCAGGAAGTCGTTTGGAATGGGCTTGCTATGATGCCATGGGGCGCATTGTGAGAACTGGTCGGTGGACCGCTTTGAATCAGGGGTTGTTGATCTGTGATCTGCGCGGCTTAAAACCGGGCACTTACGCCGTTTCCGCAGTAGGTGATTCCGGTCATAAACTGACAAATTGGATTCAGATTTACTAAATCTTGTAGTTACCCCCTATTAATTCGGGGGTGTGTTGGTAATTTTTATTGTTTTGGGCGGATGATCTCCAAAAATATGGGGGTACATTTGACAATCCTTAAAAAATTATCAAAATGAGTATTTCGCGTAAGCAGGCCTTGCAAGATGTTTTGGAGAGAACTCCGCGCATCGTCGAACGCCCGGATAACAAGATTTCCAACTATTACGGAGAGAATGTTTTCAACCTGAGCCGGATGCGTGAATACCTCACGGACGAGGCTTGCGATGGAATTGTCGACGCGATGGAGAATCACACACCGATTAGCCGAGCAATTGCCGACCAAGTCGCATCGGCCATGAAGGAGTGGGCAATTTCACGAGGTGCTACGCACTATACGCACTGGTTTCAGCCGTTGACAGGAGCTACAGCCGAAAAGCACGACAGCTTTATCACGCCGGTAGCCAATGGACAAGTCATCGAAAAGTTTGATGGAACGCTGCTCGTTCAACAAGAGCCTGATGCGAGCTCATTTCCAAACGGTGGCATTCGCAACACCTTTGAGGCAAGAGGGTATACGCTCTGGGATCCGACATCACCTGCGTTTGTGTGGGGAGAAACATTGTGCATTCCTACCATTTTCATTAGCTACACCGGATTTGCACTGGACAATAAGACTCCATTGCTCAAAGCGTTGGCGCGTGTTGACGAAGCGGCGACCTCCGTGTGCCAATATTTCGACAAGAATGTGACCAAGGTTGTTGCGACTCTCGGCTGGGAACAAGAATATTTCCTCGTTGACAAGGCGTTGCATGCGGCGCGCCCGGATTTGCAGATGACTGGGCGAGCTATTTTTGGCGCAACACCGGCGAAAGGGCAGCAACTGGATGACCATTACTTTGGCAGCATCCCCGCACGAGCTACTGCCTTCATGAAGGAGTTTGAATTAGAGTGCCACAAATTGGGCATCCCTGTGACAACGCGCCACAACGAAGTCGCGCCAAACCAATTTGAATGTGCACCGGTCTTTGAAGAGGCGAACTTGGCCAATGACCATAACCTGATGTTGATGGAGGTGCTTGAGCAAGTTGCACGTAAGCACCATTTCAGGGTTTTGCTGCACGAGAAACCTTACCCAGGACTCAACGGCTCGGGTAAGCATAACAATTGGTCTCTCGGAACCAACACCGGTGTGAATCTGTTGAAACCGGGGAACAACCCCAAGACCAACTTGCGGTTTCTGACCTTCTTCGTCAATACGCTTGCTGCATTGGAGAAGCACGCTGACATTGTTCGAGCATGCATTGCTTCGGTTGGAAATGACCATCGATTGGGAGCGAACGAAGCTCCGCCGGCGATCATTAGCGCGTTCATTGGTTCGCAGTTGTCCGAGTTACTCGATGCGCTTGAGAAGAGCATTAAGGCTGGCAAGCTGACGCCAGAGGACAAAACGGCTTTGAAACTCGAGATTGGGCGGATTCCGGAAGTGCTGCTGGATAACACGGACCGAAATCGAACGTCTCCATTTGCGTTTACCGGCAACAAATTTGAGCTTCGCGCAGTGGGCAGTACAGCGAATTGCGCTGTTCCAATGACCGTATTGAACACCATCGTAGCAGAGCAACTGACAGCTTTTAAAGTGGCGGTAGACGGACGGATTGAAGGTGGCGACAAAAAAGATGATGCGATTCTCAAGGAATTGCAGAAGCTCATTGCGCAAAGCAAAGCGATTCGATTTGAGGGAAATGGATACTCAGATGATTGGGTCAAAGAAGCCAAAAAGCGTGGGTTATCCAATTTGAAGAATACGCCGGAAGCGCTAGAGGTGCTCAACCGAAAAGAGGTTGTTGAGTTGTTCGAGTCACAGGGTGTTCTCCGCAAAGAGGAGGTCGCGGCCCGTGTGGAAGTTGAACTCGAGAATTACATCATGAAGCGCCAAATTGAGTGCCGTGTTTTGATGAATATGAGTCGCAATATGATTTTGCCAGCGGCCGTGCGTTTCCAAAATGGGCTCTTGACCAACGTTGGTCAGCTCAGTGAAGTTCTTGGAAAAGAGTCAGGAAAATACTCTGAAGCTCAAGTGCAACTGATCAAAAAAGCGGGACAACTCATCCAAGATTTGCATGTTGGATGCAATAAGCTGGAGGCCGTTCACGATAAAGCCGAATCGGGAAAAACACTGATGGCGAATGCCCAAATGTTTGCGGAAAAGGTGGTTCCCAATATGGATCTCGTCGCGGATGTGTGTTCTCAATTGGAGACACTTGTTGACGATGCGGATTGGCCGCTTCCGAAATTCTCGGAATTATTGTTCACGCGATAAAATTTCACCACTTGGGGGAGATCTGAAAACGGCCGGGTTAATTCCGGTCGTTTTTCGTTTGACCTTTTGTCAAGGAGGTTGCTTCTGATTGCCGTCTTTGCCTTACATTCGGGAATTGATTTTTAAGCGTTACGAAATGCACAACTACCTGCAAGCTTGTTGGACACGGACCGCCTTGGTCGGTTTATTCATAATCTTTACGACGGGATTCATTTCTGCTCAAGGCGATTTGTCGGCTGAGGCGGATTTGGCTTACGCACGTGGAGCCTACAGTACTTCGCTCCAAGAGTACATAAAAGTTTACCCTAAGGTCAAACAAATTGATGAAAAGGGCCGCATCGCCTTCATGGCGGGTGAAAGCTTTCTAAAATTGATGGAGCCTGCTGGAGCGGAAGAATGGTATGAAAAAGCCTTGGGCTTACGCTATGGTTCAGATAATCCAGAAGTCTATTTGCACTATGGTCAAGCCATGAGCATGCAACAGGAATTTGATGAAGCCATTGAATGGTACATCGCATTTAAAGAAAACGGAGGAGATCCCTCGTTGGCTGATCAATTGATTGCCCAGGCCGATGACGATGCATTGGAATTAATGGAGCCATCAAGTCGGTACATCGTGGATAATTTGCTGCGGTTGAATTCTACGAGTTACGATTACGGTGTGGGATTCGCCTCTAAGAAGTCGGATAAAATTGTTTTCTCTTCTTCACGAGAATCTGCTACAGGGTCGGGAGAGGACCCCATTACAGGTGAGCGCTACATGGATTTGTTTTCTGCAGAGCAGGATAAGAAAGAAAACTGGAGCACCCCTGAGCCCCTCAACTCGACCATCAATACGGAGTACAATGAAGGAACTGTTACGTTTGACAAGAAATACCGTCAGATTTACTTCACTCGCTGCATCTCCGACGAGGATAATTCCTATGCCTGTGACATTTACCGATCGAGTACGATGGGCAATAAATATGGTCCTTCTGAGGTGGTTGAGCTGATTAACCGCGATGAGAATGACAGTTCTCAGGTGGGTCACCCTTGTTTTACTATAGACAATGACTACCTGATGTTTGTGTCGGACATGCCTGGTGGATTTGGCGGAAAAGACCTGTGGTATGTTGCATATGACGACAAGGAAGATACATTTGGTGAACCTGTGAACATGGGCCCCAATGTCAATTCAGCAGGCGATGAAATGTTTCCTGCCATGCGATATGACGGCGCATTATACTATTCCTCCACAACGTTAGGAAAAATGGGTGGATTGGATATCGTGCGGGCGATGGCAGCTGAAGGGACGATGCAATTCCAAAAGGCAGAGCCTATGCCTTATCCAATCAATAGCAGCAACGACGATTTCAGTCTTGTCTTCCGAGATAATGAAGACAGTGGCATCTTTACCTCTGGCCGCACAGGGGGCAAGGGAAAGGATGATTTGTACTCATTTCGCCTGCCTGAAATGGAATTCTGCTATCAAGGAGATGTCTTCGACTCCTACACGGGAAACCCACTTGGGGCGACGGTTGTGGTCAACGGTTCCAACGGAGATTCCTTTACCTTGACCGCGGACGGTGATGGAACGTTTGCCCTCTGTGACAAAGAGATTAAAGGCAATACAACGTACGATGTGGAAGTGAATTACGAGGGTTACATCGTGACGGGTGATCGGTTTACAACAGTAGGCTTGAGCAACAGCACGACCATGACCCGAGAATTCCCAATGAAGGAAGTCGTCTTGGACGTCGAATACGACATGCCACTGGTTTTGTATCCGTTCAATGAGTCAGAACTGCTGATCAATGCAGAAGTAAATAGCGCGGATTCACTGAACTATCTCTTGAGCATCATGGAGCGGAATGAGACGTTTGTCATCCAATTGGAATCTCACACGGATAGCCGTGGAAATGCTACTTACAACAAAGAGCTTTCACAAAAACGCGCCCAGACGTGTGTGGATTATTTGATAGGACGTGGAGTTGCCCGGGATCGCCTTGAAGCAGCTGGTCTGGGTAAAGAACGCCTGCTGATTTCTGATGCAGAAATCGCCAAGATGTCTTCCGAAGATGAAAAGGAAAGAGCGCATCAAGCGAACCGCCGGACGGTATTTAGAATCTTGCGTTTCGACTATCAACCTGGAAACTAATTAAGTGGACGAATCGAGGTATGCACACCGCGGAGTTTCTGCGGGTAAGGAAGAGGTACATGCGGCGATAGAAGGTGTCGATAAGGGGCTTTTCCCTCGCTCATTTTGCAAAATTGTTCCGGATTACTTAACGGGAAGTGAGGACCATTGCGTGGTTATGCATGCAGATGGGGCAGGGACAAAGTCCTCGTTGGCTTACATGTATTGGAAGGAGACTGGAGATTTATCCGTGTGGAAAGGAATTGCCCAGGATGCGTTGGTCATGAACCTGGATGACTTGCTATGTGTAGGAGCTACCGGTCCGATTTTGCTTTCGAGTACGATAGGTCGGAATAAGCACCTCATTCCAGGAGAGGTCATCAAAGCCATCATTCAGGGAACAGAGTCTCTTTTGGAGGAATTGCGCGGATACGGAATCGACATTCAAAGTACGGGTGGTGAAACAGCCGACGTTGGTGATTTGGTGCGAACCATTATCGTCGATTCGACGGTGATTGCTCGAATGCGAAGGGATGAGGTGATTGACAATGCGAATATTGCTCCTGGACAGGTTGTTGTCGGTTTAGCCAGTGATGGCCAAGCCCAATGGGAGTCTTCTTACAACGGTGGCATGGGTTCGAATGGACTGACTTCTGCCCGGCATGATGTATTTGAGAAAGCCCTCATGCATCAATTTCCTGAAAGTTTTGATCCTGGAACAGACGAGAGATGGGTGTATACGGGGACCCAAAGGTTAACAGATTCTGTTGATGGAGTTCCTTTGGATGCAGGCAAACTCGTGCTATCACCGACCCGGACCTATGCTCCTTTGCTCGCTAAAGTCCTTCCTTCATGGCGTTCCCGAATCAAGGGCATGGTACACTGTTCGGGTGGTGCCCAAACGAAAGTTTTGCACTTTGCTCAGAATGTGCACGTTGTAAAGGATAATTTATTTGAAACCCCTCCATTGTTTCGAATGATCCAATCCAATTCAGGGACGGATTGGAAAGAAATGTACCAAGTGTTCAATATGGGGCATCGCATGGAAATTTACACCGACGAAATTGCCGCATCGGCTATCATCGATGAGGCCCATGCTATGGGCGTTGGAGCGCAGATCATTGGCCGGTGTGAATCATATGTTGGAAGCCGCGTCACGGTGAGTGGCGAGCACGGGACCTATCACTACGAAAATTAGCCTGAGATGAAAAACGAGGACGCTTTAATGCAGAAGCTTTCCTCCATCTCAGACCGTTTTTTGGAAGTAGAAAAACAGGTTGGAGATCCGGAGGTAATCGCAGACCAGAAACGCTACCGTAATTTGATGCGGGAGTACAAACGTCTTGGTCCTATTGTTGATCAATTCAAATCGTTGCGAGCTTGGGAGGCTGAACGTGAGCAAGCTGAATCTTGGTCCCAAGGTGATGATGCAGAGTTTCAGGAATTGGCGAATCTAGAATTGCCCGGTATTCTCGATCAGTTGGACATGGGCTATGCGGAAGCACGGATCATGCTGTTGCCAAAAGATGAAGTGGATGATCGTCCAGTTATGATGGAGTTTCGAGCCGGTACAGGCGGAGATGAAGCGGCACTATTTGCGGGTGATTTGTATCGAATGTATCAGCGGCATTGCGAGGGCAAAGGCTGGAGATGGCAGTTGGTCAATGCCAACGAAGGAACAGCGGGTGGTTTCAAAGAAATAACCGTTCGGGTGGAGGGTGATGGTGTTTTCGGATGGTTGAAATTTGAGAGTGGGGTCCATCGGGTGCAACGTGTGCCAGAGACTGAATCACAGGGCCGAGTTCATACGAGTGCAGCTACTGTCGCGGTGCTGCCGGTAGCTGAAGATGTCGATGTAGAATTGGATTTGTCTGTTGTACGCCGGGATACATTTCGAGCGAGTGGAGCAGGAGGGCAGCACGTGAACAAAACGGAATCTGCGGTCCGATTAACGCATGGGCCTTCGGGAATTGTGGTGGAGTGTCAAGATGGTCGTTCGCAGCATCAGAACTATGAATATGCTTTGGAGGTGCTTCGGACTCGGTTATTTGAGCAAGAGCGAGATCGACAGAATGCCGAGCGTGCTGAGCAACGTAAATCGTTGGTGAGCACAGGGGACCGTTCCGCAAAAATACGCACGTATAATTACCCGCAGGGAAGGGTGACAGATCACCGTATTTCATTTACATCGCACGCTTTGACTGCCATCATGGGCGGTGACCTCAACCCCGTCATTGAAGCATTAAGGATGGCGGAACAGGCGGAACTTCTGGCCGCAGAATCCTAACTTTGTGCCATGGAAAACCGCGAACGCCTGTACGAGTTGATGGTCAAGAAAAGATCATGTCTGTGCGTAGGCTTGGACCCTGATGTCCATCGAATTCCAGCCAGTTGTGGTGAGGGGGTGGCCGGTATGGAAGCATTTTGTAAAGCCGTAGTCTCTGCCACACATGATTTTGCAGTAGCGTACAAACCCAATTTGGCGTTCTTTGAGCAGTACGGGGCAGAAGGTTGGGCAGCGTTAAAGCGCATTATTGAATCCATTCCAGAGGACATCTTGGTCATTGCAGATGCCAAACGCGGAGACATCGGCAACACGGCAAAGCGTTATGCCTTAGCCATGTTCGAAGAACTCGGTGCCGATGCAGTGACCGTTGCTCCATATATGGGAGCGGATAGCGTGAAACCCTTCATTGAAGGACATCGGGACCACTGGGCGATTGTTTTGGCATTGACTTCCAATGCTGGGGCGGAAGATTTTGAGTTCCATGGCAACCCACCATTGTATGAACGGGTCATTCAACGCTGTCAAACGTGGGGGGATTTTAATCAAATGATGTTTGTTGTTGGTGCCACAAGACCTGATTTGCTCCAGCATGCGCGTTCCCTCGCCCCGGATTATTTCTTCTTGGTTCCTGGCGTTGGTGCACAAGGAGGAAGCTTGAATGAAGTCATGGAGGCCGGTTGGACTTCTTTTGGTGGACTGCTCATCAATGCGTCCCGCAGCATACTATATGCGAGCGACCAATCGGATTTTGCCCATGCTGCAGGCCAGGAGGCGATGCGGATGCAACGTTCCATGGCGCCTTACTTTGAATCGAATCCAGAACGATGACCCCTTCATTCAAGCGTCTTCAAATCGCAGCAGCCTTATTAGCTGGCGTGCTGTGTTTTGGTAGCGTTGGATTTGTTTGGATTGAGGGGTATTCTGCTTTAGAAGCAGTTTACATGACGGTCATAACGGTGTCTACTGTGGGGTTTCGCGAAGTGCGTTCGCTTTCCGATGGAGGAATGCTCTTTACAGCGATTTTAATTGTTTCATCCATCGGAACTTTCACCTTTGCCGCCTCTGCCGTCACACAGTTTTTCATCGAAGGAGACTACCGCGAGCGTCTTCGGTTAAAGAGAATTCAACGAATCATGAATGAAATGGATAACCACATCATCGTTTGCGGCTATGGCCGTGTTGGTGAAAAAGCGACGCAAGAATTACAGGATCACGACCGCGAAGTGGTGATCGTAGAATCCAATGTCGAACTGGTCAAGAAACTTCGCGAATCGGGGGCTCATGTTCTCGAGGGGGATGCTACAGAAGATGAGAATTTGCTCAATGCCGGATTGGATCGTGCACGAGCTTTGATAACCACCTTGCCCGATGATGCTCAAAACTTATATGTTGTTCTCGCAGCGAAGGAACGCAGGAAAGATCTGCTCATTATCAGCCGGGCGTCCAATGCCAATGCGGTCAGCAAGCTAAAAGTAGCAGGTGCTCAAAATGTCATTATGCCTGACCAAGTGGGTGGAGCGCACATGGCCTCACTTGTTGCCATTCCAGATGTCGTTGAATTCTTAGATCACATCCGCATCCAAGGTGCGGATGAAGTGAATTTAGAAGAAATTGAAGTGGGGCACTTACCGGATCGTTTGCAGTCGATGAGTTTGGCGGAGATCGACGCGAGAAACCGGATCGGAGTTAATGTGATTGGGTTGCGCACGGCCTCGGGTGAGATGGTCATTAACCCTTCGATGGACACAGAATTGCGTGCGTCCATGAAATTATTTGTTCTTGGTACGGCGGATCAGATACGGCAGTTGAATGAGTTCGTTGGAATACAAAGTCCTTCGTTGTAATTCGTCCCGACTTCGTTGGTTTGTATATTGGAGGACTCTTGTGAGCTAACCCTACGATTTATGCGCAAATTTCTACCCCTTCTTATTTTAATCGGAGCTGTCTTTCATCCGTTTTTGGCAATGGCTTCAACGGTTGACGAAAAGATTAATTCCGTTATGGAGCCGCTGACGAATGTCATTATGAAGATTATTTTCTTCGAAGTGTCCTTCGCAGGTTTGTCCGTTCCATTCGTGTTGATTTGGCTTTTGGCGGGTGCGATTTTCTTCACCTTCTATTTCAAATTCATCAACATCAGTGGATTCAGGCATGCTTTGGACGTAGTTCGGGGTCGGTATGACGATCCGAATGATATCGGGGAGGTGAGTCACTTTCAAGCTTTGACGGCTGCATTGAGCGGAACGGTTGGAGTTGGGAACATCGCCGGTGTTGCTTTTGCGGTATCACTTGGCGGTCCAGGCGCAACATTCTGGATGATTGTTGCGGGTTTATTGGGCATGAGCTCCAAATTCATAGAGTGCACATTGGGAACGAAGTACCGACAAGAGAATGCTGATGGATCGGTGTCGGGTGGCCCGATGTATTATCTCCGTGATGGTTTGGCCAAACAAGGAAAGGCCGGTCTTGGGAAGGTGTTGGCTGTTTTATTCGCAATCGCTTGCATTGGCGGAAGTTTTGGCGGGGGGAATATGGTTCAAATCAATCAAGCCACCAAGCAGTTGATTGAGGTCACGGGAGGGGAGGCTTCTTTCCTGGCCGGGCAAAGTTGGATTTTTGGTGCTGTTATGGCGGTTTTGGTCGGGCTGATTATTATCGGTGGAATCAAGAGCATAGCGCGAGTTACGGATAAGGTCGTGCCATTTATGGTCGGTATTTATGTGCTGGGAGCCTTGGTTGTACTTGGAGGTAATTTTTCCGAGATTCCAGCTGCTTTCGGCTTAATCATATCCAGTGCATTCTCACCAGAGGCAGCTTATGGAGGCCTCATCGGTGTATTGATTGTGGGATTCCAGCGCGCGGCTTTTTCGAATGAGGCGGGCATTGGATCGGCATCCATTGCCCACTCGGCTGCCAAAACAAATGAGCCGGTCAGTGAAGGCATCGTGGCGTTGTTGGAGCCGTTCATTGATACGGTAGTCATTTGCACCATGACAGCTTTGGTTATTGTTATTTCCGGTTACGGTGAAATTGGGCAAGAGACTGCGCTGGGGTTAGCACAGGCGAGAGATTTGCAGGCAATTGAATTGACGAGCAGTGCATTTGCGCAGACGATGAGTTGGTTTCCCGTTGTGCTCTCCTTCGCGGTCATATTGTTTGCCTTGTCAACCATGATCAGCTGGAGTTATTATGGATTGAAGTCCTGGACCTTTCTGTTCGGTGAATCCAAGATGGCAGACCTTTCGTATAAGGCCATTTTTTGCATGTTTGTCATTCTAGGTTCAGCCATCTCTGCCCAGAGTGTATTCGATTTTGGCGATGCGATGATATTTGCCATGTGCTTTCCCAATGTGCTGGGTTTGTATTTTTTGATGGGAGAGGTCAAGCAGGATGTCGCGGATTACTTCAACCGAATCAAATCAGGAGAAATCAAGCGGTTTAAGTGAGTTGAATCTATACGTTTTTGAAAGCAGAATGAGGAGGGAGTGGAAGGTGCTGATGGGGTTTATTGCGTTTTCATGGGGTTTGTTTTTGACGAAAGTTGGAGGCGAAGGTTTATTCGGTCTTTGGCCAAAAGATCAGGTCGTCTTCGATGATATCGGTTTGCTATTGGAGGGTCTCAGTGCCTTTCCCGTGTGTTTTGAGCGCCCTTCAGATGGCCGTTCTAGGAAAAAACAAAGCGCATCCCGTCGGCAGTCCAACTATCCTCGTGCTGCTTCGATGGATTTAAATTTGGTTGATAGTGCACAATTGGAAAGACTGCCCCGGCTCGGTCCCGTGCTCTCTGCCAGAATTTGTAAATTCCGTGAGGCTTTAGGTGGATACCATTCTGCGCATCAATTAAATGAAATCTGGGGAATGAAGCCCGAAGTAGCCAATGAGATTATCCCATGGTTTCATGTGGGGGATGGAGTGTTTCGATTTTTATGCGCAGATTCCTCGAGTTGGGCAGATCTGAGGGCGCACCCTTATATCCAATCCAGCGGTGCCCGAGCCATTGAACGTTTCCGCCGTTATCATGTGCTTGATTCTGTGAATGCATTGCTTGATGCGATTCCAATAACTGATAGTTTGATTCGGAGGTGGAGTCCGTATCTTCGAGTTTGTGAACCGTCTGCCTCTTCCCCCAGATGACTTAGTCCTCGAAATGGAGGGTGAAATTCGAGATGTGCATGATTATCCTCAAGCAGGAGTGGTTTTCAAGGATTTAGGACGATTGTGGTCTTCTCCTGAATTGAACAAGCGAATTGTTCGCGAAGCATGCGTTCGCTATCAAAGCAATCCCAGCGGATTGCCTGATTGCATCGTTGGAATTGAAAGCAGGGGGTTTATTTACGCAATGGCGATGGCTATTGCGCTGAACGTTCCTTTTATACCGTTTCGGAAAAAGGGCAAGCTTCCTCCGCCAACTCGTTCTGTCGACTATTCGCTTGAATATGGTCAGGCGTCAATGGAATGCGCATTGGAAGCCTTTCCTGCTGGCAGCAAGGTCTTGATTCATGATGATGTTTTGGCGACTGGAGGAACCGCTGGAGCGGCGGCGCAATTGGTTCGAAAATTGGATGCAGAGGTTTGGGGATTTTCGTTTTTGCTGGAGCTGGAATTTTTAAAAGGGGCAATTAAACTCGAGCGAGAAGAGCCCCATGCTATGTTGCACACGTATTTGATAATTGAATGATGCACCACAAAGAAACAGAGAGTCAGCAGGCCATTCGAGCTACAGTTCGAGATTTTGCTCAAAAGGAAATACTTCCTTTTCGAATGGAGTGGGACGAAAATCAGCACTTTCCTCGCGAACTGTTCTCCAAGATGGGTGAGCTCGGTTTGTTGGGTATGTTGGTTCCTGAATCTTACGGCGGTTCGGGTATGGGTTATTTTGAATACAAAGCAGCCATTGATGAAATTGCGCAAGTTTGCGGCTCCATCGGTTTGTCTATGGCAGCCCACAATAGTTTATGCACCAACCATATACTGATGTTTGGCTCCGAGGAGCAGAAGCAAGAGTATTTGCCGAAATTGGCCAGCGGAGAACACATCGGTGCGTGGGGGTTAACAGAGGCGAATACAGGAAGCGATGCCATGCGCATGCGGTGCACTGCTGTCCGAGATAACGATCGTGGAGGTTGGATTCTCAACGGTACGAAGAACTGGATTACGCACGGAATTTCCGGCGACATAGCGGTGGTATTGGCTCGAACAGGTGAGCTTCTCGACAGCCGAGGGATTACGGCATTCGTTGTTCGACGAGGGCAGGAAGGTTTCTATGGAGGAAAGAAAGAAAACAAGTTGGGTATGCGGTCCTCAGAGACGGCAGAGATGGTGTTCGAAAATTGTTGGTTGTCTGAGGAGCAAATGCTAGGAGTTGAGGGAGAGGGTTTTGTTCAAGCCATGAAAATCTTGGATGGAGGTCGAATCTCGATAGCCTCATTGGCCTTAGGTATTGCAAAAGGCGCTTACGCAACAGCGAAATCCTATGCGAAGGAACGAGAGCAATTTGGAAAACCCATCAGCGAATTTCAAGCCATTGCATTCAAGTTGGCCGATATGCATACGCAGATTGAGGCATCTGATTTGCTCATCTCGCAGTCATGTTGGCTGAAAGAGCAGGGAGAAGCCGTGACCAAAAGCTCAGCAATGGCAAAGTACCAGGCATCCGAGATGTGTGTTCACGTCGCAACCGAAGGAGTGCAGATTTTGGGCGGTTATGGTTACACAAAAGACTTTCCTGCGGAGAAGTATTACCGGGATAGCAAGCTCTGTACTATCGGAGAGGGGACGAGTGAAATCCAGAAGCTCGTCATTGCTCGTGAAATCATGAAAGATTAAAAGAAGAATAGTTTTGTCTTTTCCCAGCTAAAGCGTAAATTTGCCCTCCAATTTTGACACTATGCTTTCAATTCCCGTAAAAGAAGGAGACAACATCGAACGCGCGCTGAAGCGTTTTAAGAAAAAGTTCGATCGCACGAAGCGAATGAGAGAATTGCGCACGCGCCGTGAATTTGCGAAGCCGAGCGTAATTAACCGGGAGCAAAGGAAGAAAGCCGTATATAAAAACGGACTAAACTTGAAAAACGATTGAGAAATATTTTGTTTTTCACTTTAAAAAAGACGAAATTGTTCCGGCAGTTTCGTCTTTTTTGTTTGAGCCAAGCCTGTTTTGAACCAAGTATCACCGCACATAGAACAATTCCTTGATTATCTCCTCAAGGAAAAGAGAGGTAGTCTGCACACCCTTCGTTGTTACAAATCTGATTTAGGCCAACTCGAACGATTCATGAAAGCGGAGTTTGAGTGCGAAAGCCTGCATGCAGTAAAGTCGGAATGGCTGCGATCCTATGTGGTTGAGATGATGAGAAAGCAGAGATCGCCCAGGACAATTCACCGGAAGGTGAGTGCTTACAGAACCTTTGTGAAGTTTGCGAAGAGGAGTGGAAGTATGGCATTGGATCCTGCAGAGTCGATTTCCTTGCCCAAGCTGTCGAAGCGTTTGCCGAGTGTTCTTCCAGAGCATGCCATGCGAGATTTATTCGCAGAAAATATGTTCGCTGATAACTGGAAGGGCAGACGAGATAAAAGCCTAATAGCCTTGATGTATGAGACTGGAATGCGACAAGGTGAAATTATTTCATTGCAAGTTGCTGATTTGGATACTGAACGCAAGGAGTTGCGCGTTGTAGGAAAAGGATCGAAAGAAAGACGGATTCCGCTGCTACCAGAGACGATGCAAAGTATCAACGAACACATTGAAGAACGCCCTTTCAAATCAAACATTTTGTTTGTGACGGATGCTGGGCGATCCCTGTATGCTTCGTTTATCTACCGAAGGGTGCATCATTATCTTTCGCTTGTGAGTTCATTAAAGAAAATGAGTCCACACGTTCTACGGCACACGTTTGCGACGCACCTATTGAGTCGCGGGGCTGAGCTGTCGGCGGTGAAGGATTTACTGGGGCATGCATCGCTGAGTTCAACTCAGGTTTACACGCACCAATCCCTCACGCGAATGAAGGATTTGCACGCGGATAGTCCGCTGGATGTTCGTCCAAAAAAATAATCTAACCTCCATTCAATGCAACTTCAGATTCACTCCATTCATTTCGACGCTGACCGTCGTTTACTTGATTTCGTCGAAAATAAAGTCGAGAAACTAAATACGTTTCATGATCAAATTATTTCATGCGAAGTTTTCTTGCGGGTAGAAAAAAGTGATGATAGGGAGAACAAGGTTTCCGAAGTGAAGATTCATGTGCCCGGAGCTGATTTTTTTGCGAAGAAGAAGGCCGCTAGTTTCGAAGCAGGCATTGATGACGCACTCGAGGCGATTAGAAGGCAAATTGGAAAGCAGAAAAAGCTCCGGCTCGCAGACGTTTAAGCCTATGCTTTTCAGTGATTTAGGCGCCTTCATTTTTTCATCGAAACAAAACCTCGATTGAGGTATTGAATCCAACAATTTCTTTCATACATTTGCCGTCCTGAAAACCGAGGCGCTTTTGCGTCTCAGTTCTTTGACACGATGCCGATGTAGCTCAGTTGGCCAGAGCAGCTGATTTGTAATCAGCGGGTCGGGGGTTCGAATCCCTCCATCGGCTCAAA
>Ga0209631_10002203_pt1 | contig 23584 bp, 13 predicted proteins | sample COG_08_FD_184752 | JGI IMG/M metagenome (GOLD analysis project Ga0209631, IMG submission 184752) | Pelagic Microbial community sample from North Sea - COGITO 998_met_08 (SPAdes) (version 2) | ecosystem: Environmental > Aquatic > Marine > Neritic zone/Coastal water | place: Helgoland, sampling... | reverse complement strand
ACGAGATCGCCGCGAAGGAGCGACGATTAGAGGAGGCGTCGCTGGGAGACGCGGAGCGGACGCTTCGGATGCAGCGCGGGGGCGGAGACGCGCTGGCGATGGCGGTGCTCGGCGCGGCGCCGAAGCCCACGCTCGGCGGAAAGGGGGGGCGAGCCGCGTCGGGGGCGATGGACGTTGGGGAGTTTTTAACAAAGGGACCGGGGGCGCTCATGCCGCGGAAGCGGGGCGGGAACGAACGCATGGACGGCGAGCGGCGGAAGAGGCAGGCGGGGCAGAACGGGCGCGACAGCGTGGAGTGGAAGAGCGAGGCGGAGATGGTCCTGCGCCAGCAGTTCGATTAGAGACGGCGGTAGAAGCATCCTCCACGTCGTCGACTATAGCTACCCTAATAAAAAACAAGAAATCTAAAGCGTCGAGTCCTTCGCCGCCGACCTCCCTCCACGATGACCCTCATCGTCGTCATCCTCGCAGGGCTCGGTCGTATATATCCGGCGGCGGCCTCGACTTCTCCGGCACCCTCGCCCACTCCGTCCGCCCCGTCGCCGCCAGCTCCGCGAGGTTGGCGGTGAGATGCCGGACGCTGTCGTCGATGTCGTGGCAGTGTCCGCCCGCCGCCGACAGCGCCTCCTCCGTGCCGCGCATGAACGACGACGCCAGCTCACGCCCCGACGCGTGCTTCACGTACATCGCCTTCTTCCCAGCGGCGATGCGCGCCGCCAGTTTCCGTTGCGCGGCGGTGTTCGGGACCGAGACGTCGTGGCGAACCCGCGGGGTCACGTTTTGGGATGAGCTCGGGTTCGGATGCATCGCGCCCGTGTCCTTTCCCCCCGTCCCCGCGTCGTCCCCGGGGACGGCGCGGGTGCCGACTCCCGTCCCCGCGTCCACTTCTGCAGGGACGGCGTTCCCGCCGAACGTCGTGTTGGACGCCTCAGCCTTGGGCGTGACGTGCGGGGTGACGAACGGGGATTCCAGGCCCGCCGCGCGGATGTCCTCGGCGGTGAGCTCCGCGACGTCTACGTCGTCGAGCCAATCCTCGTCGTCGCTGTCGGACTCGTCGCCCTCGCCCGCCACGATGTTCGCGTGCGCGCGGGACATGGTGACGAGTCGCCCACCGAGTCGTGCACACGCGGTGTGTGCGTAACCTCCACGGACATCATGTCTTTTCTTGGGCAGATCCGAGGATGAGTTGTCGTCACAACGGACCGCGCGGGTGGCGATGCAGGGCGGCAGCGGGTCAGACGACGCGGTCACCCCAGGGAAAGAGAAAGGCGCCGGTCCGGGGGCGCGCGGCGGCGACGCGGAGACACCCGGGGGCGATGGATACCACGGCGGGGACGCGGTCGGACCCGGGGGTGCGCCGGGCGCGCCGGGGTACTCACCCGCCTACGGCAGATCTCCGGGCTTCTCGCCGCAGGGCGAGCCGATGGGACGAGACATGCCGGAGGTGACCGCCATGGCCATCGCGGACGCCATCTTCGACGAGATACGCAACAGCGGAACGGAGCACAAACCGCCCGAGGGTACGCAGACGCTCCGACCCACCCGTCACATCCCAGATCCAAATCTAAAAAATCCAACAGAGATGAACCGAGCATACTCGATGCGTACATACCCTCACTGACATCACTGACTCTCTCTCTCTCCCTTGCTCCACCTCGCGAACATCGCAGTCACGGATCGGCAGTTGGAGCTCCTCGCGTTCGTCTTTGACGAGAAACACCTCGAGCACGCGCTCGTCATCGTGCAGAAGCGAATGCTGAAGAAGCTCGTGGGAACTCGGTCTAAACGAACGTGCTGGCAGGTGCGGGGTAAATCCGGCGCCAAGGAGGAGTACCTGGTGTACCCCACGCACTACTGCAGCTGCAGGGCGTTCCAGTGGGACGTCTTATCGAAAGGGGAGCAGTTGATATGCAAGCACATGCTCGCGGTGAGAGTCGCCGAGGCGTTGGACGATTACAACTCGGTCGACATCGACGACGCTTTGTTGGCGCAGATGCTGGAGGCGTACGCGAACGAATCGGCCGCGGACGGTGGGGGAGGAGGCAGGGGACGTGGGCCTCCCCGCGGAGGAGGAGGAGGAGGAGGCGGCGGCGTGAGGCGTCCGCCGCCTGACTTTCACGGCAACGTTCGATGACGGCGTAGTTACTTTGCACTTAGTTTTAGCGGATGAATACTTTTACACAGAGGCGCTCACTTGGACGATATCGCGTCTCAGAACCTAGCCTTGAGGCTGCGCTTCTTCGGTGCCCTGAACCCGAGGTATCCGCCGCCCTCCTGCAGCAGCTCCGGGTACGCTACGTACGACACCACGAGCTCCCGTAGCTTGGCCACCGTGTGCTGCATCTTGTTGAGTTTGATGTCTCTGCTCATGGCCGCGATGTCGTGCCCGTGCTTCTCCACCAGCGCTCCGACGATGCGCCTCTGCTTGGTGGTGAGTTGCTTGGGCGGCGCCAGGCCGGTACTGCGCCTCTGTCCCATGGCGCCGCGGACCTCGTCGCCGCCCACGACCGCCGTCCCCGCCACCGTCCCGTCGTTCACGCTGTACGGGCGCTTCTTCTTCTTCTTGCCGTCATTCTCGGCGCCGTCGCCGTCGGCACCGCCCGTCTCGCCTCCTCTTCCGCCTCCCTTGGGTTCATCCAGCTTTTGGGAGTTCCGCCCGGTCTTGCCCACCTTGTTTGGGTCGGAGGAGATGCCCACGCTCTCGTAGTTGAGCTGGTGAGTGGTATCCTGGTCCCATCCGGTCGTGTTGGACGCGCCCGGGAAGAGCACCGGGGTGACCTTGACGGTCTGCTTCTGCTTCTTGACGCGGCCGACCTTGACGGTGGAGCTGGACGAGCGAATGCGACGCTTCTTCTTCAACGACGAACCCATCTCGTTGTATCACTGAAGACGCCTCGTGGGGTGCACGGGTGTCTCCGTCGCGTCCCGGGGCGCGCCCAGCGAAGTGGCCGGTCTCGGGAAAATGCGCCGCCGCCTCGCTTCGAGCTCGAGCTCGAGAAATCGGCACCGAGTTGACCGTTTCACACATTCCGAGGGGCGCTCTCAAGCCCATGGACGAACCGGCCCCGGACGCGTCGCCCGGCGACCGCGACGCGATGGAGGCATCCGAGCGCGCGGATGACTCCATCGATCGCTCCTACGATGCCGCGGAGTACGAGGACGAGGATCCGGATGCGGATGAGGACGACGAGGACGAGGATGAGGAAGACGACGACGGGGAGTCCGAGGAGGATGAGGAGGAGGAGGAGGAGGAGGAGGAGGAGCTGACGGGACGGGACCGGTTCCAGAAGCGCGACTCCGACTCCGACACCGACTCCCTCCCGTCCGTCCCCGACGGCTCACCGCTCCCGTCAGACTACGACAGCGACGCGGAACCCGAGCCCGAGCCCATCGACGACGGGCCCCCACCGTACGTCATTCCCGAGCCCCTTCTACACAAGAAGCTCGTGGTCGTCGTGCACGAGCTCAAGGGTCTGCCCAAGGGGTACGGCACGAACGTCTTCTGCACCGTGGAGTGCGGCGACGTCCTGTACGAGGCGACCGCGCCAGCCACGCTCGACGACGAACGCACGCGGTGCACCTTCCCAATCGAAGAGTTCGCCGTGCGATTCCACGAAGATGGCGCGCACGAACAAACAACGATAACCGCGGTGGCGGACAAATCCGTCCCGCTCGCGCCCGTCGTGGACGTCGACGGCGTCCCGCTGGAAGATGAACCGTCGCACACCGGGGACCACGACGACGCCTTAGACACGGAGACGGAGCTCGGGTACTTCACGTTCAACGCACTGGAGCTGGTCGACGGGGGCGACCCGGACGAAGCCGCCGCCAACGCCAAACTCGCGTCGACCGACGGCGACTGGGTGCCACTGTCTCCCGACCCGGAAAACCCGGATTCCGTCCTGCTCAACGCGCAGATGGAGGCGAGGGTGACGATACGCGTGGAGAGCGGCGAGTACACGTCCCCGGAGTCCGCGGCACGGGCGCTCGATGACGCGACGAACGCGTTGCACGTCGCCGCGGCGACGGCGCTGACTCCGTCGGCGATAAAAAAAGCGTACGCGAATGTGACCCGCGCGATGGATACCTTAGTCGCCGTCGCCGTCTACGAGGCGCGAAAGGTCCGGGCGGCGGCGCGGGAGAAGCTCGCGAGCGCCGGGAAGAAAGTGTTGAAGGGCAAGGCGCTGAGGGACGACGAGGAGGACCAGGACGACAAGGAGGAAAAAGCCGCCCGGAAAAAGCGCGACCCGCGAAAGGTCGTCGACGGCCGCGTGGTGCTCTCCGGGGAGGAAGACGGCGACGCCGCCGCGGGCGGGCTCACTCCACTCGCCAGGGCGAGTGCGAGGCCGATCGGTTCACGGGCTGGGGCGCTCGTGAGGGCGGTTTTGGACCTCGGCGCCGACCCGAGTTTACGATGCGGCGCGTTCGATCAGACACCGTTGCACTACGCCGCCGCCTGCGACGCGGTGGACGCGGCCAAGGCGCTGGTGGTCAAGTCGAAGAAGGCGCACGCGCGTGCGAGGGTGATGGACGACGTGGACGTCACGGATCGCGAGGGGTTCACTCCTCTGCACGTCGCGATCGTGGGCGGGCATTTAGGGACGGTGAAACTTTTGTTAGGGCCCGGCGCGCGGGCTTCCACGACGCAACGCTCGGGACCGGGGGGGTACAACGCGATGCACTGGGCGGCCAGGGCTGGGGACCCGGCGGTGCTCGAGGCTGTGCGAGCGCACAGCGCGGCCGGGGACCTCGGTGAGCTGACTCAGCCGCCGAGGGTAACGAGCAAGGGGGGAGGAAACGTCGAGCGAAAGCTCAGCGGAGACGTCGGCGTTAGGCTCGACACTGACGTGGTTCCCGGGCAGACCCCTCTGCACGTCGCGGCGCGTAACGGTCGTATCCGGGCGTTACGTTTAATGCTGCGGAACGAGCGCGACCTCGACGCGTTGGATCGATTCGACGGCGCGGGATGCACGCCTCTCGCGGCGGCGGCTGGCGTCGGCAAGCACGAAACCGTGCGGGCCATGGCGGAAGAGCTCGGGCTCGATGCGGCGGACGAGCGCGAGGACGAAACGGACGCGGACGATGCCGGCGGTAGGAGGTGGGACGTCGAGGGTGCCGAGGGTGCCGACGATTCATCTTCCAACGACGACGACGATGAAGCCGAGAACGGCGGCGTCGGAGACGGGCGGTTGGAGTTTTCCGCTTTGGAGTGGGCCGCTTACGACGGCCGCGCTGAGGTTGTCAAGGCTGTGGTCAGGACCGGCGGGCACGCGCCGCGGGATTACGTACGTGCGATGAGGGTGGCGAAGACGCGCAGGGCGAAGGGACCGGTGCTCCGCCTGTTGTCGAGGGGTAGGGAGTAGAAGGCGGCGTACGTAGATAAAAAATGAGACGCCTCAGCAGTCCAGTGCCAGTCGCGCGACTCCAGTCCGAGAAATATCAATATCCAAACGCGGCAATTAAATTATGGTCGTGGCCGAACCGGCGGACCGAGGGCATACTCGGGCGCGCGACCCGGTGACCGGACGCGTCTACTCGCGCTCGATCGCCCGTGCATACCGCGTTCAGCCGCGAACGACGACGCGTGACCGGACCCAGGGGCGCGACACTCCCTCGCGCGGTCCATCGACTTCTCCCGGATTCCCCCAAAAGAATTAGGAGATGGGCGATTCGGGCCATGGATCCCCCGCGCACCCCTCGCTGGCCTCGAGCCGCCGCAAGGTTGAGATGATCAAGCAGGTGAAAGATAAGAACAAGGTCGTCGTCGTCGAGGTTGGCGAAATCGTGACACTGGTGGAGCAGTGCGAGGCCAAGACGGGCGACAAGGAGCCGAAATTCCTCATCAAGAAGAAGGATGGGCACAAGTACAAGGTGAAGGACTCGTACTTCAAGGAGTGGGTCGACCCGTCCATCCCACCCCCGCCCCCGCCCCCACCGCCGCCCACCGCGGACGAGATCATCGACGATCTCCTACCCGATCTCTGCGACGTCGCGGTGTGGGAAGCGGAGCTCGACGTTCGACTGGAGACTGAAAATTTCCGCAAGACGGACACCGCCGTGTGCGCCATGTTCGAGCAGATCGACGCCAACAACGACGGCGTGGTGACCATGCGCGAGCTCACGATGGCGCTCAAGCGCGACCGAGGGCTCGGTAAGCGCCTCGGGCTCAAGCTCACCGGCGGGGAGATTCACGACAAGGATGGATCGCGAGAGGAGATTAAAGAATTCTTCGCGAGGCACGACGTCGACGACGAAGCCGGGCTCCAGCTGCACGAGTTTTACACAGCCCTGCGACCTGAAGGACCCCCGCCGCCGTTACCCGATCACATCGCATCCGCGCTTCCCACCGATGAAGACCTCGATTCGGTGTTCGCGGCCGTGGACCCGACGGAGATCGTCGAGGAGGTTCAGATGAGAGAGATCTTGGAGGTTCTGGAGAGTAGCCCGGAGCTCCAGCTGGCGTTCGGGCTGAAAGTTCCCGGGCGAGAAGGCGACCGCGGAGTGAACGATGTCGCGTCGAGGGAGACGTACGCGCAGTTTCTGGCGCGGTGGGACCGCGAGGGGGACCGCACGCTCTCCCGGGCCGAGTTCAAGGGCATCTTCGGTAGAAAGTACGAGTTGCGCAACCCCGCGTTGGTCGCGCAGCTCACGAAGCGCGCGATGGAACGCGACATCGGCGACTTGTTCGCCAAGATCGATAAGAACCACGACGGGCGCGTGTCCAAGCCCGAGCTCATCTTGGCGCTGCGGCGCGACGAGGCGTTGGCGCTGCGTCTCGGCTTGTGCAAGGGCGCGATTCGGGACGATTCAAGAGCTTCGTTGGAGAATTTCTTTGCCGAATTCGACGCCGACGGCGACAAACAGCTCAGCATGGAGGAGTTCTCCCACGTGTTCTTGAAGTCCATCGATACGGCGAACGGCGCGGACGTCAAGGCGGTGGGCACGAAGGTCATCGTCATGCCGGACGTCGGCGTGGAGCCCCACGTCGTCGACTACCTCTTCGCCAAGATTGACAAAGACGGCAACGGTAAGCTCTCGATCCGCGAGCTCGTCACGTCACTTCGCGAGGATCCGAGCCTGGCGGCGACGCTCGGGCTGGACTTCAAGAACGGTACCGGGGAGGTGGACGACGACGCGTGCGCGGCGCTCGAGGAGTGGTTCAACACGTACGACTCAAACGGCGACAAGGAGTTTGACAAGGATGAATTTTACCAAATCTTCGTCAAGCGAGACGACGGACCGGGTCCTCCGTCCGCGGGGAACACGAACGATGTGTCCGCGGAGGAGGCGGCGCGACGCGAGACGCACGCCGCGGAGATCGCCGCGGAGATCGCGCAGTCCATTCGCGAGGCGACCGAGCTGGAGCGGGTCAAGGATACGCTCTCGAAAAGAGAAAAGGAGATGGAGGAGCTCAAGGCGCAGATGGTCCGGCTACAGACGGGCGGCGGCGAGACGACGGAGTCGGCACCCTCGGCACCCTCGGATTTGGATTCCTCGGAGGCTGGGGACGGGGATACCACGGAGGAGAGCACCCCGACGAGCACCCCGGAGAAACAGTCAGGGGTCTCCGGCGACGTGGACGTGGGCGACATCTCCAAGGCTAAGAAACTTCTCGGGATGTCGCCGCCCGTGGACGTCAGCGGTCCCGCCTACGACAACTACATGGCCTACATCCAATCCCCAAAGTTCAACCGCGGGATGACCAAGGACGGCCGCTCGCCCGTGTGCAAGATGGACTCTGCCAAAAAGGGTTTAAACGTCACGCCGCTGCGACCGTTCGAGAAGAAGAAGCGATTGGTAGACGAGCTCATCGACGAAGCTCCCCCCGCGGTTGCCGGGTACGAGAAGAACTGGATGACGTCCCTTCGCAACGGCGACCCGATGTATAAGCACGCCTTGGGGACCGAGATACTGGTCACGGTGACCGCCGAGGGTGGCGAGACTGGGCCGAGCGGCCGGCGGATGATGAAGATCAAACGCGACGGAAACTTGAAGTCTTTCCTCGCCGCCGCCGCCGCCGCGTTGGTGCTCGATAAAAAGCCGCTCAGCGCGTTCGTTCGCGACCCGAAAGACGGCGTCTGGAAAGAGATCGCGGACACGCTGCGGTTGCAGTCGGAGCAGCACGTCATGGTGAGCCACGGTGACCCCACCGTGCGACCCGGTGATTCCAAGAAGGCTTCGCCAGTCAAGATCTCCACCCGCACCGGTTACATCCGCGCCAAGGACTTCAACGAGCTCATGGGCGACTACAAAGCCTTGAACCCGGGAGGGCAGAACAGGACGTTCTCCCGGGCGTTCACCAAGCTGTACCTGCACCCCGCGTCGCCCGTGCCGAACATGGGCGCCAAGAACCCCGCACTGCACCCGCCGGGCGTCAAGGTGCAAGACGCGGAGTTAGTGGGCACCGTCGGGATCAAGATGAGCCGGCACAGGGAGGATCTCAAACATCAGGCGGCGATGCAGCCGGTGAGCTTCCACAGGAACGTGGTGGGAGATCGCGCGAGCACGATGACGTCCACGGCGCCGGACCAGGAGACCAAGTTCCCGCGCGGATCCAAAGGGCCGAAGGGACGCGTCTGGGTTCCGGGGTACTAGTCACTACGGTTTTATTTAACCGACGAATCGATCGATCATACTCTATTCGTCTCTATCTACTCCTCTTCATCCCGGGTCAAACCCCGGGTCGTCGTCGCCCCCGAACTCGTACCGCTTCCTCGGCGGCATGAGCACGCGCCCGTCGGGCCTGTCCCGTTTCCCCAGATGAACCCCGGGTCGTGAAGCCGCGCACAGCTGTGCGGCGTTTGCGAATGCTACGACGTCTGCGTTTTCAATCTGATGCATCATGGGCGATCCCGCCGGTGCCTCTGCTCGGTTCATGCCGGGCATCGCGCGTACCATCGCCGCCACCGCGCCGTCCGCGTCCGCCCGCGACTGGAACGCGAACATGTGCACCGGCGTGGACCTCGCGGCGCCTCCGGTGAAGTCGTCCGCCTCGCCCCTCTTTCCCCACGCGTGTCTCGTTTTCCCGTCGGCACCCGGGCCATTCTTTGTTCGGCGCCCGGACGTGAGCTGCGGCGGTGTGTCCAGGCACAGGACGACGCTCCCGACGTCCCCGCCGTTCTCCACCCCTCGCCTCCACCACCGCACGGTCGATAGGTCGTAGTCCACGCGGCACAGCCTCGTCGTCGACGCACCGTCATCAGTCGACGAACAGGCCTGGTTCGACCTCATCGTCCGCCGCTCCCAGTCGACGAGGCATCTATGGCCGGTGGCGTCGACGGTCAGCGTGGGACCTGTTCGGGGCGTCGTCCCGTCCGCCATACGCGATCCTCCCAGCACCGTCAGGGCGCCCACCTGCAGACCCGCCAGCGGCCACGACTCGAACCTCACCATGAATGACCCGGTGCGCACCACGAGTGGCTGGACCGTTAGACTGATTCACAATCTGAGAGGAGTCTTCTCGGAGCTCGAGATGATTCTCGGAGGTGCCACTTTTGGAAACGCGATGGGGGACCGCCGCGACCTGGTGTTCACCGAGCAGGTCCTTCGGGACCTGTTCCTGAGCCTGGACACGAGCGGCGACGGGTTCCTGAGCTACCAGGAGCTCTGGGACGGTCTGAACGGCAGCGACGTGGACTGGGACGAGCTCAACACGGAGAAGCGGCTCGTCATGGATCGACTGTGGGTCCAGGCGGACAGGGACGGCAACGACAGGGTCAGCTTCGCGGAGTTCTGGGAGCTCATCGCCGCGTCGAGGTCACCGACGGAGACGGAAATGACGCGCGCGTTCGAGTTCTTCAAGATGCTCGACAAATCAGGAGACGGTGCGCGCCCCTCTCACGGACGCCGCGACCCCGAATTTAGGATTCGGGTCGCCCCAGAATCAGATTCTCGCCCCAATCACTTCCATCCCTCCCCTCCCTGACCGCGCCCCTGACCTCTCCCAACCCTCACCCGCGTCCCAACCCACCACCGCAGGCCTACTCGACCGGCTCGAGATCCAGGAAGGTTTACAAAACCCCGACATCGACTGGACCCTCCTGGGCTTCGACGCCGACGTCAACGAACGGCACATATTCTCGCAGGCGGATTCCGACGGCGACAACCGCGTCACGTTCGACGAATTCTGGAAGGTTGTCTTAAAGAACGTGTCGCAGAAAGAGGCGGCGAAGGCACGAGCCGCGGCGCAGATGGTCTCCTTGGTGGACTTCGCGCTGTGGTCCGCGGAGGACGTCGGGGATTGGCTCGAGGACCAAGGGTACGGAGTTTACAGAGACGCGTTCGAAGCCAACGGGATTCACGGCTACGCGTTACTTCGGCTCACGTTCGACAACTTGCCGCGGTTGCAGGTTCGTGATTTCGATCACTGCCGGGGGATCATGACGGCGCTGAGGCGACTGCGGGGCGCGGAACCGTCGCAGATGGAGACGTACGAGGATTGCATGGGCAAGGCGGTTTTTCACAGATCAGTCGGGTTGGAGCAGAAAAGGGGCCTTCGCATGGGAACGAGCGAGGACTTTGAGACGGAGGAGGTGAACATTCGGAACGACGCGGCGAGGCCGCAGATGCTCATGCGCGAGGCGGTGTGACTTGATAATACGATCATAGAGTAGTGAGTAAATGAGTCGTCCCCTCGCTGCGACGACATTTGAATGTAAAAGTTTTACACAAATGGGGTGCAGCCCTCAGCGAGTCATCAGAGCTGGACGTGCGCGATGGACGAGCTGATGCAGACCGCGGGGCGGTACATCGGCCGCTTCTGGACGGACATCTCGGGCGCCAGGGATCCCGAGGAGGTCGCCGACGTCGCCCGGGCGCTCGTGTTCACGCCTCTCAAGGCTGGGCTCAAGCGCGCGCGCGACGCGATTTCATCCCTGGAGGTCTCCACCAGCCCGGGCGGCCTCGGTCACGAGCGGACCGCGAACGACGCGGGGCAACTCGAACGGCGGAAGGTGCGGGTGGCGCGCAGGGCGCCCGTGAGCGGGGGTGATGTCGGGCGGGCGAGCAGGTTCGCGGCGGAGGCTGCCGACGCGGAGCGCGCGTCGACCGCCCCGGCTGAACATGACACACCCGCCGAACCCGAACCCTCACTCTCGGTACCGGGAAGGCAAAAGCGACGCAGGGTGGACGCCGACGACGCTCCTTCCGCGGAAGACGCACCGCCCGCGCCGGCATCCACGTCCCCGAAGCACCCACCCGCCAACCTCCGCGTGCGCACAGCCCTCGGTGACAAGACACCCGCGGGCATCCTCAAGGAGAACGGACGCCCAACCAAACGCAAACGACGCGATCGACCAGTCACCACCCGTCACCACGTCACGTTCGAGGACGAGGTCGGCGCCGAAGATGTCCTCGACGACGACGACGAATCCCCCGCGCGCGCGCGACGCCGCGTGGACCCCGGCGCGGAGTCAGCGGACGGCGGTCCATCGTCAACCGCGGTGGTCTCCTTGCCCATACGCAAGCCGCTCGCAGTCATCCTCCCGGAACCCCCGACGCTGCCGTCGCGAGCGGGCCGGGTCAGCCTCCGACCACACAGCCGGCACTCGCGACACCCCGCGTCGCACCATCTGCGCGCGAGCAGGGGCGTGGGACGCACGGGCGCGGGGGTGCTGGCATCCGTCGCGAGGCCGAGGGCCATCGGCGGGTGGAACGCGGGTGGAACTTCTAAACCCGCGGAGCTCGTGGACTTACCCGCGGATCCCAAGCCGCTGGGTGCCGTGGGGGGTGCCGACACAGCTGTGCCGGGGCTTTCAGGGGGACTTCCGGGGTTTGACGTGCCGCCGGTGGCCACGGGAGACGGTTCGGGAGCGGCGTTTACGTTTGGCGGCGGCGGCGGCGCGGGGGGGGGTATGAAACGGAGCAAGTCCAAGAAGGGCAAGGGCGACGGGGACGAGGGGCTCTTCGCGGGACTCGCGGACTTTAAGAAGACGGACGGTGATGTCGAAACGCCGTCGGGCGGTACGGCGAAGGCGGAGGCGGAAAAGGCGGCGGGCGGCGACGGGGATAAGCCCGCGGCGGCGACGTTCTCGTTCGGCGCGCCCTCTGACAAAAAGGATGACAAAAAAGACGACGAGGTAAAGGCGCCCGCTCCCGCGTTCTCATTCGGTGCCCCCGCGGTTGGTGACAAGGCGGACGGTGGCGATGGGGAGGAGAAGGAGAAGAAGGAGAAGGAGAAGGAGGACGCAGCGCCGGCGTTTACGTTCGGCGCGCCCGCGGCGGGTTCATCAGCGGCGGCGGCGAGTACGACGTCGACGCCGGCTTTCACGTTTGGAGCCTCGGCGGCGGGGATGTCCGCGCCCGCATCCGCCGCGGCGCCGGGGTCCACCCCCGCGTTCACGTTCGGCGCGCCCGCGGCCACAGCTGTGTCGGCACCCCAGTCGGCACCCTCGTCGGCGGCGGCCTTTACCTTTGGCGCGGCTCCCTCGGTTCCCTCGGCGTCGGCGACTGCGGCGGCGGGTTCTTCGGGCGCGGCTCCCTCGTTTAGTTTCGGAGCCGCGGCGCCCGCTGCTCCCGTAGCTGCGGGGGGTTCGATCGCGGCGCCCGCGTCTACGCCCGCGACGACGTTCACATTCGGAGCGGCAGCGGCTCCTGTAGCGGCGGCGGCGGCTCCATTTTCATTTGGCGCTCCCGCGGCTCCGGCTCCGGCTCCGGGCGTCGTGACGCTGAGCTCGGGCGGCGCCGTCCCGCCGCCGACGTTTTCGTTCGGAGGTGCACCGCCGCCGGTGACGGGCGGTGGGATGGCGATGGGCGGCGGGGGTACACCGGGTGGACGTAGGAAAGTGCGAGCCAGGCGACCTCCTCGATGACCGCAGTCGCTAATTACTTATTAAATCTAGCTAGCTAGAGGCGTTAATGACGAGACGAGATGAGCGCGTATATATCCTTCCCGACACTCAGAACGGCGACTTTGGTCCGAGCCCGAGTGGTATCCCCCTGCACCTGCACCCGATTCCGTACAGCCACACCCGCGTCGCCACGTACACCGGCTGAATCACGAACCACTCGAACAGCAGCGCCACTATAAACATCCAGCCCGTCGCCGCCAGCCTCTCCGTCCGATGCGCATTCTCCGACGTCATGATCGCCGCCATTAACAAGTGCGCGAGGAAGAGCGGGACGGTGATGATCCGCCCAACCTCGATGTTCCTGTACTCAAACTTTGAGAACGCCTCAAAGACGGTGGTGAAGATGTCCGTGACCACGGCGACTATCACAAAGTCGGGAACGGTCGAGACGTGCGCCGTCTCCGTCGCGTCCTGAGCCTCCTCCAGCCCGCTCACCATCATCAGCGTGCACCACCAGCACTGCATCACGGTACACACGATGCTGACCTGCCTCTCCACGGTGCTGAAGTCGTCGTCCTGGTCGTGAAACACGCACACCAGAACCTGATGCCTGTCGCAGAGGTAATACAGAAATCGTTCCCGATACGGCGCCATCCGTTCGCCGATCAGTACAGGGTCCTTGGGCTCCGGCCACATGTCCTTGTCGCAGTCCCAGCCGCACGGGTGGCACAGGCGGCCGCACCGCGACCATTTCGGGTCCCACACGTGCACCACGACTGGATCGTCGCCCACCATCACCGGCGGCGGCGGAGCGCTCGTGACCACCACTCCTTCTCGAAAATCGGGAGCCGCTAGGCCGTTTGTCTTCGCCGCCTTGAGCATAGCCTTGATGCTGGCTTCATCGTTGATGTTCTTCAGCAGGTGCTCCACGGCGCTCTGGTCTTCGTTGCGGGTTCCGCACCCGGCGCAGAACCTGGCTCCTATGATGATCGGGAACTGGCACGAAGGGCATTTTTTGACGTTCGCGCCCATGATCAGCCCGCCGGGTTCTTTGGACGCCTTGCCCGGTGAGTCCATCGCGGCGGCTTTGTGTCCTTTCTTGCCCTTCTTGCCCTTCTCCGGCGCCGGGGCGACCTTGTTGGACTTTCTGGAGCCGAACAGCCCTGGCTCTCTCATGGCGCTGTCGTCGCTCGGGACGCTCCCGCTGGGCGAGCTCCCCGGGCCCCCGTCCCGTGCCGCGGCTTCCTTCCGCATGCGCCTCGCCTCCTTCTCCGCGGGCGTCCGCTTCCGCCGTTTCTTGTCCTTCCGCTTCTTCCTGGCGCTGTCGCCCTCGACGGAGTCCTCGGGGGTCTCCGCGCGCCCGCGGTAGCCGAGGTCCTCCTCCTCCGAGAGGTCGCTCATGGTGTCCCCCCCCAAAACTCTCTCAAAAGTAGCGTTACGCCTTCAGAGTTTCGTTTCCGCGCTCCCACTCGCGCGGCACGGCCGTCGCTCGAAGCTCGCGAGCCGCCGGCGTCGAGTATCCGAGCCGATAGAGCCGGGCGGTATGCGCCCGAACGGTCTGCGCGCGGCACCCGGAGCGCGTTCTACCGTTCTACCGCCGTCGCTTGGGACAATTTGGGTGATGATGAGCAAGAAACGTTGACCGAGATTGCGAGATCCAGATGCCTTATATCTTGTACGTGTACAAGCAAATAGTTATCCAGAGTGAGACAAATAACCAAATAGCAAAACAAACTCCATATCCGGAACTCCGTTTGGCTGTTTGGCTGTGGACATATAAGAAAATTACGAAGAACGTGATAAACAAAACAAGGTGCCCACTTCACAGGACTTTCACCGCCGCCTGTACACCGACACGGAGCCGTCGTCCCTGATGACCCTCCACCTATCGTCCAGGTACGTCACCAGCTGCGTCTTGGGCGATAAACCACCCGTCCCGGGCTGCCGGAACGACCCGAGCGTCCTCTCCGACGATCCCCCGGCTCCTTCGGTCCCGCCCCCCTTCTTCCTCGAACTTCGCAACTCCACGTCGCTCGTCAGCAGTTTCGTGGACAGCCGCCCGCGGCTCTGCGTCCTCGACTCGAACCTCTGCGTGATCCTCAGCGTCAGGACGTCGTCGTCGGCGACGCCGAGGAGCGCGAGCGGGGGCAGAGGTAACCCTACGGCGTCCGCCCGGGATCTGAGCGACACGGATACCTCGTTCTGGACGTTCACGACGTCGCCGTCACTCACCGCGTCCACGCGCTGCGCCACGTCGGTCACCGCGCCCGCGACCGTCTCCCACGCGGCGATGCTGCCCATCGTGCCGGCGCTCGTGGTGTATCGTAGGGTCCAGTCGCCCGTCTGCGTCGCGCTCCTCGCGGGCGCGGGCGTTGGATTTAGTTTTTCCATCTCCGAGACGCACGCGACGATGGCCGCTCGTCGGTCGTTCGGGGCGCGGACGGCGTCGCCGAGGGTGGCGTACGGCTCCGCGAGGAGGGTTTCGAGGCGATCGGCGGCGGTTGGGATGGGCGGGGTCGGCGGCTCGGCCTTTACGTTGGCCTTTACTCCCCCCGGAGCGGACGCCGACGTCATCGTCGTCGTCGTCGTCGTCGTCCAGCGGCGATGGCGAGGTCGGACGGGCGAGGGCGACGGCGCGACGCGACGGGGACGCGACGGGGACGCGCCGAGCGCGAAGGACGACGACGTGGACGTCATCGCGATGGGCGTCGCCATGCCGGGTCGAAAGTCCGCGCCCTCGATCCGAACCGGCGGGGTGAGTGCGGCTCGTTGTGCTCGGCTGGTCCGAGTAATGCTTCCGAGGATAAAGTTCTCCATGTCTTAGGTCATCCTCACGAGCGGGTACCACAACGAAGTAGCGGATAGCGAAGGTTCGCCGGATGCAGACGAGCGCGTAGTGCGTGTCCTCACACAGTCGTCCACGCGTACATGCAGCGTGCGAGCGCGGTGGCACGTCTCCTGAGCCTTCGCGCGCATCCCCATCGCCCGGCGCTCCTCGTCGCGATGATGGCGCAACCGAACACCGCGACGACGTTGGTGGCGGTGACGCCCGCCGCGCCGGCGTCTTCGTCGACGTGGACGGCGGCGCGGGCGATGTCCAGCGCGCCACCGTTCGCCGCGTCCACCTCGCTATCATCGCGCGCGCGCATCTCGTCGACGCGTCCGCTCAGGCACCACCGAGCGCATCAATCATCGAGCCATCACCGCCGACTCGCCACCGCCCCGCGCGACTACTTCGGCCGCGACGACACACGCGAGGGATCCGTCGTCGGGTACGTCAAGCGCGACGTCCCAACCCTCGCGGTGGTCACCGCGCCCGCGTACAGGCGCAAGATCCCCGTGCTCACGCACGACGGCGCCGTCGACGCCGTCGAGCTCAAATCCGTCGACTTCGCCGCGCCACCCGGGTCATCCGTTCATGGACCCGTCGCCGTGCCCGCGACGGACAACGCGCGCGTCGCCGCGTGCCACGCGTACGCGACGCGTCTCATCGCGGACGAGGACGAGGGCATCGCGGGAACAGGACTCGCGGCGCGTACGTGGCGTCGCGCGCTCGCGCTCGCAGTCCCGAACGGCCGCGACGACGGGTTGGCGCCGCTGGACATCACGCAGCTGTCCGCGTGCGTCTTCGACCAAAACGACGAACCGGAGCTGCACGAATCGTCCCAGGCCGCCGCGGACGATGCAAACGTGAGCGTGTCGCTGGTGAGGTGCTACGCGGCGCACGTGTTGGCGAGCGGGGACATGGCGCGGTTCAGGCGCGGCGGTAAAGGTCGGTTCGCGCCGAGAACGCAACGCGAAAACGAATCCTTCGCGCGGGATTTCGCCGAGCAAGCCGCGGCGGACTCGGAGCGTGACGCCGCGTGGGACCGCGTCCGCGACGCCATAAACGCTTCCCCGGAATCCAAACCGCCGCACGATCACTTCCTCGACGGTACCGTCACGCAGTTAAGGGTCGAGGCGCTCGAGGCGTACGCGCTGGGAGACGGGATGAGAACCTCGGCTCAGAAAGCCGCCGCCGAGGATCTGTTGGGTCGATGCGGGCTGAAGATCGGCGAGCGGTCCGCGATCGATTGTTTGGTGGCGATGGGACGCTGGCGGGGATACGAAGAGCTCGCGTTCGCGCGGTACGAAATCCCGCGCGTGTTCCCGCGCGATGCCCTGGCGCAGGCGGCTGAAGTAGCGGCCGCCCCCCCCGCTGACGTAGACGAAGGCAGGCGTAAGGACCTGACTCGGCTGACGTGCTACGCGATCGACGGCGAGGGTACACTCGAGGTGGACGACGCGGTGTCCGCGGAGGCACTTCCGGACGGTAAGATACGCGTGTGGGTGCACATCGCGGACGCGACGCGTTGGGTTGAGCTCGGAACGCCAATGGCGACCGAGGCGGAGACCAGAGCCGCGAGCGGATACGCGCCGCGGGGGGTCCTGCCCATGTTCCCCCTCCCCGTCGCGACCGATTTGATGTCATTAAACCCCGGGTCGCCGCGGTGCGCGGTGTCGGTCACCGCGGTCATCGACGAGCACGGAGTGGCGGAGGAGTACTGGGTGGGTACCAGTACCGTGGTGGTCAAACACGCGGTTTCCGAGGAGGACGCGGGTCGAATGCTGGCGGAGGAACCGAGCAAACACGAGGGCCTGACGCTGCTCATGGAGGCTGCGCGCCGCCGCGGAGCCCTGCGTTTGCAACGCGGCGCGGTGAACGTGCGCACGCCGGAGTGCAACGTCCGGGTGCACGACGTCGACGACGGCGAGGGCTTCGTGGATGACGACGAAGAAGTTAACTCGTACGGCAACCACGGGGAACGGAGCGCCGCGGCTGTTCGCAAACTAGAGGCGGCCAGACTGGACGTCCGCGTGACCCGCGGGGACCAAAACGACGTCTCCAACCTGGTCAGCGAGGCTATGATCTTGTGCGGCGAGCTCATCGCTCGGTTCGGAACGGAGAACAACGTCCCTTTGCCCTACCGCGGCCAGAACGAGCCCAAAGAGTTTACGCCAAAAGTTTGGCAAGAGGCGCCCCCGGGGCTGTGCACGGAGGTGCTCAAACGGTACACCATGCGCGCCGCGAACCAAGGTGTGACACCGCGTCGACACGCGGGGTTAGGTCTCGACGCGTACGTCCAGTTCTCGTCACCGATCCGTCGATACACCGACTTGTTGGCGCACTATCAGGTCAAGGCTTTCCTCCGCGGCGACGCGCCGCCGATCGACGCGGATGACATGACACTGATCCTGGACGCAAACGGCGATCGTAACCGGGACCTACGAACCGCGTGCAGGGAGTCCGACCAGTTCTGGATGATCGAGTGGTACCGCCGCGGCGGTCCGGAAGTTGACCACGTCGGTACGGTGGTCAAGTGGCTGAAGAAGGAGGCGAGGGTGTGCTTGGTATCGTTCGACGAAACCGGCGTGGAGTGGAAGTGCAAAGTCGGGAAGCGGGTGCGACTTGGGGATAGCGTGACGATGCGCGCGAGGGAGGTGGACCCGTTTTCCGGCAGGCTCACGTTCGCGCAGGTGAGATAGGTGTTATGAGAGTCGTGTTTAACGTATAGTTTCGCGTTTGAGTGTATTACAAAAGGTTGAAAAGCTCAAGCGCTAAAAAGCTTCCGGCGGAGGTCTCCATATATAGCGGAAGGCCTACTAGACCCTCCATTCCGAGTGCACTCCGTTCGCAGGCACGATCATATCCGACATTTACTGGACGATGATGGTGCCCTGCATGCCGGCGCCCTGGTGGGGCTCGCAGTAGTAGCCGTAGGTGCCGGGGGTGTCGAACTTGTTGGTCACCTTCTCGCCGGGGCCGTTGAGGTAGTCCTCGTGGGAGATGGCGTCGGCGTTGACGCCGGAGGGGACGTTGTCCTCGTCGAAGACGACGTTGTGGGGGAACGCCTTGTTGTTGACGAACTCGACGGTCTCGCCCTTGGCGACGGTGATCTTGTTGGGCTGTTAGGTAGGGTAGAGAGAGGGGGAGGGGGGGGTCAGGAGGCGGTCTCAATCAATTTTTGGTTGTTGGTTTTTTGGACGGGATCGTTGGATTGGATCCATGACGTGGCAACGGGTTCCCGGACTGAAACCCGGGATCATCGGTGACGGAAGCGGGTCGGGGTACTCACGAAGAAGCCGAGCTCGCCGTTGTCACCGCCGAGCTTGATGGTGGCGGCGAAGGCGGGGGAGGCGAGGAGGATGGTGGAGACACCGACGACGGCGGCCTGTAGAACGGGTAGGCGGGGGTACGGACGTCAGCTCGGAATAAACTCTGCAGCGGTGACCTGGGCGGAAATCTCGAGTCCAATCTCGATCGGGGCGCCCGGCCGTGGGCGCGACGGGGCGCGCGATGCGATCGTCCGGACGATCGAAGCGACGCGGAAGGAGATCGGGGGCGGATCGACGCATTCGAATCGATCGCGCTCCGAACGCTCCGTCGCGATCGCGCGTCTCGAGGCGGCCGATTACGTCACCGCGGCAACCTCGTCAGCACCGCGGATAGGTTTTTTCAATAGGATTTCCCGCATTGATTCGCACCTTCTTGAGGCCGTCGAGGGAGGCGACGGGGGCGACAGCCTTCTTGGCGGCAACCTTAACGGGGGCCTTGGCGGCGACGGCGGAGCCGAGGAAGGTGGAGGTCATGGCGGCCATTTTATATAAGTGAGTTGTTGATGCGATATCAAGAATGGCGAGCCGATCAGAGCAAGAGCAGTAAACGGGCTTCGATCAGGGCAAAAAAACACGCTGGATCCGTCTCGTTTTTCAGCCAATCGGACGTCGGGAATTGCGAGTATTTCAGTGATGAAAACGTTGGGTTATAACTCAAGAAATATATACTCACACGCGCCGCGCGCTAGTACAATTTTTTGAAGCCGTTAGAAAAACCAGTAGAAAAACCGTCCCGTTCTTCTCGGAAGAAGCGTCCCCACAACGCGCGACAAGATGGCGACGACGGCTACGCCCGTCGCGGCCTCTGCGCCCATGTCCATGTCGGGTGGTGACCAGGCCGTCGCACGTCGCGGGATGCTCAACACCTGGATCACGGCGACGACCGGTCACCGCTTGGACACCGGCGGAGACAAGGCGAGTGGTCACGCGCTCTCTCGGACCCCCCAACGATATTTCCCGTGATGCCGTCGTGTTCGCGACGCGTCCCAGACTCGTCCCCGTTCCCCACGAACCGTCCCTGACCCATACGTATATCTCCCATCCACGACACACAGGCGTTCTGCGAGGGTCTGTGGGACGGCGTCGTGCTCTGTCGCCTTCTCAACGCGCTCTCGCCCACGAAACCAATCGATGCCATGCGCGCGGACGACCCGAGCTTGGCGAACAAACCGGACCCCGACCGGTACCTGCGCACGCACAACCACGCGGCGTTCGTGCGCGGCGCGAAAACGTTCGGACTCGACGACGACGACATGTTCGGACTCGACGACCTCGGGGGGCTGCGCGGAGATCCGTCCAAGGTGCTTCGGTGCCTCACCGCGCTCAAGTGGCGCACGGACGCATCGCTGAATCAGAACAAAAATTCCGGAAACCCATTCGCCGCGACAACAGCGAAGACCTTTGCTTCATCCGGGAACCCCTTCGGCGAGCCCCTCGCGCCGCACGCCGCCGCCGCCAGGCCCCCGCTCGCGTCCCTCGGCAACGTCGAGAAGCTCAAGCGCGGCGGAGACATACCGTCACCGCGCGACGGTACCGCCACCGGACGCAAGCCCCCAATCGCCGTCGCGACTTCCAATCTCACTTCCAAATCCGACGACGCCGCGAGTGAGCCCAGCCAGACCGGCGCGTCCTTGTTCCAGTACGGCATGAACCTGCTGCAAGAGGCGTCCAAGGACAACGAACGGGTGCCAGCTTCGAACGATACCAGCGGTTTCCCCGGGTTTTCCACGCGCGGGGGAGCCGAAGATGGGATCCGAGGAAGCTCGAGCGGCGGCAATCCGTTCGCGGCGGCATCCGCCGCCACGACCCGGACGCGTGGATCGGTGACGGAGCGCGCCGGTTCATATTCCGCGCCGCGCGCTCCATCTGCCCCGGGCGGACCCAACGTCCTCGAGAGCGTCCTCGCTAAGATCACGCAGGAGTACGAACGCCGGCTCCTGACGAAGGAATCCGAGCTCGTCCGCGCGCGGGAGACGCTGTCGGAGGCGTACAAACGCGAGGGACGGCTGACGCAACGCGCGGAGGAGCTCAAGGCGCGATGCACTGCGCACGAGGAGGACCTCACCGCGCTCCGCCGGGCCAACGCCAACACCGCGGCTGACGCAGGTACGAGCTCGGAGCGCGTCGTCGACCTCGAGCGAAGGCTCGCGACGGAGACGGCGCAGAGACTCGCGGCGGAGAAACGTGCGGAGGAATCCGACTCGCTCGCCGCCGGTGGGGTCTCCGCGGATGCCTTCGTGAACGCGGAGAACGCGGCACGGGAGGCTACGGTTAAGCTCCAGGCTGCCATCCAGGAACGAAGGCTCGCGGAGGGTACGCTCGAGCGCAAGTCGGAGGAGTGCGAGCGCGTGAGAACGGAGCTGAACGAGCTCGTCTTGAAGCACGAGCGCGCGATGGAGGGTGCCGAGGCGAACGCGGAGACGGCCGCCGCCGCCGCGTACGAGCGCGAGATTTCCAACCTGAAGGACGCTTTGGCTCGTGAGAAGGCCAGAGGGGTTGAAGCCGGAGCGCGGCTGGCGAGCGACGCGGCTGAACTGAGAACGGCGCTGGACGCGACGCGGAGGGAATTCGAGCTCGAGAAACGGTCCTTCGCCGCCAAAGAGTTCCAGCTCGTCGAGTCCGTCGAGGAGCTCTCGTCGCGCGCGGCGCTTTACGACAAGGCGTTCGCCGAGAACAGGCACCTTCACAACGCGATTCAGGATTTGAAGGGGTCCATTCGCGTGTTCTGCAGGGTCCGGCCGCACCTGCCTTCCGCGGATGGCGCAGAGAACGACGTCGTGGAGGTCTCCGGCGAGGGCTCCGAAGGGGGTAACGCCGCGTCGCAGGGTATCGCGGTGTGCACGCACGATAAGCGAGGCAACCCCGACCGTAAGGCGTTCAGCTTTGACCGCGTTTTCGATTCAAACTCGACGCAAGGTGGAATTTACGAGGAGTGCAGCGCGTTGATTCGGTGCGTCTGCGACGGGTACAACGTGTGTTTCATGGCGTACGGGCAGACGGGAAGTGGCAAGACGTACACCATGTCCGGGCCGAGTGGAGCCGAATCGTCGGGCGTGGACCGCGGTATCAACTACCGCGCCCTGGACGACCTCTTCGACCTGGTCAAGGAGCGCAAAGGCACGCACTCCTACGCGGTGTCGGTGTCGGTTCTCGAGATTTACAACGAGCAGTGCAGGGATTTGCTGGCGGCGATCGGAGGTCACAAAGTGGAGATTTTGCCCACGAAGAAGGCTGGGTTCAACGTCCCGACGGCGGTGACACGAACCGTCACGTCGAGGCGCGACGTCGCCGAGGTGATGTTCGAAGGCGAGGTGAACCGAGCGACGGGCGCGACGGCTATGAACGAACGCTCCTCCCGGTCGCACAGCATCGTCATCGTGCACGTGGAGGGCGTGACCAAGGACACCGGCACGATCACCCGCGGCGTCCTCTACCTCGTGGACCTGGCCGGCAGCGAGCGCTTGTCGCGGTCGGAAGCCACGGGGGAGCGCCTGAAGGAGGCGCAGCACATCAACAAATCGCTGAGCGCGCTCGGGGACGTGGTGTCCTCGCTGCAGACCAGGTCGCCGCACGTGCCCTATCGCAACAGCAAGCTCACGTCATTACTCCAAGGCGCGCTCGGGCGCAGTGGTAAGGCGTTGATCTTCATGCACGTCTCACCGACGGAAGGGAGCGCGTCGGAGACGGTGTCTACGCTCAACTTTGCCACCCGAGTCGCCAGCGTCGAACTGGGCCGAGCGGCTAAAAACGCGGAAACGTCGGAAATGGCCACCGCGCGCACCGCGGTGGCCAAGCTCGAGGATGGCCTATCCGCCGCGGATGAGGAGATCGCGCGACTCAAGCGGGAGCTCGACAAGGAACGATCGAACGCGCGAGTCGCGTTTCAAACGGCGGAGTCCGCCGAGCGAAAAGCGAACGAAGCGGCGAGGCGGGCGAAGGACGCCGACGCCAGGGCGGAGCGCGTCCATCGATCGGAGAGCGAGTCAGCCAGGTCAAACTCCAACTCGGTTCGCACCACGCCCCGCGCGCACGTCAAGTCGTCGGGCGGCGGGGGAGTCAGTGGCGGCGGCGCGAGGCGAACGGGCGGCGGGTGGCACACGCCCAACTCTGGCGATCGAACTTTGGGGTCGTCGGGGGGGTATAACTCGCGCCGGGGGTATAACCCGCGACCGTCCACGGCGCCCAGCCACGGCAGCGCCGGGATCCTCAAGCGACGGTCCAGCTACGTCGGCACCGCGCGCGGGTCCCCGACGCCGAGCCACGGCAGCATCGGCAGCGTGAGCGGCCAGAACCTATCGGCGCATCCGCCGTCGCCCGCGAACGTATCCTTCTCCCACGCGGATACGTCCGAAGCGTCCTTCCTCTCCGAGGATATCGACGCCAGCGCGTTCATCCAGAGCGACGCCGTGGACGACGACGATGCCATATCGGTGAGGTCAACGGACGTGTCCACAACCGCGTCCTCGCCCTTCGAACGGACGGCCAGGGCGGCGGAGGACCTTCGCCAAGCCGTCAATCGCCGCTCGCCGACCCAAACGCTCACACGCAATCCCTTCGAGAGCATGCACGGGACGAACCCGTTCGCGCCGGTGCCCGTGCAGACAACAGCCACGACGAGCTCGAACAACGACGTCGCGATC
>Ga0209631_10002200_pt1 | contig 23609 bp, 18 predicted proteins | sample COG_08_FD_184752 | JGI IMG/M metagenome (GOLD analysis project Ga0209631, IMG submission 184752) | Pelagic Microbial community sample from North Sea - COGITO 998_met_08 (SPAdes) (version 2) | ecosystem: Environmental > Aquatic > Marine > Neritic zone/Coastal water | place: Helgoland, sampling... | reverse complement strand
CATCAGAAGATCCAGGCCTGTCATTTGTTTTTGGTATTGCAAACGCAGGAGTTTCTCCAGATAAATTGGAAGCAGAAGTTAACGGAGAGTTTGAAAAAGTAAAAAACGAGTTAATTACTGAAACGGAATTTCAAAAATTGCGAAATATGGTAGAGAACGATTTTGTGTATAATTTTAATTCTCAGGTTGGTATTGCGGAAAACTTGGCCAATTACAAAATGTATTTTGGTGATGCGAATCTTATCAATACTGAGCTTGCGCGTTACATGAAAGTAACACGAGAAGATATTCAGCGTGTGGCAAAGAAATATTTCGTTAAAGACAATAGAGTCGTTCTTTATTACTTACCAAAAGAAGAACAATAAATTAAGCATTAACTGACTAATAGAATTAAAATGAAAAATATAATTACAACAATATTATTAACGGCTAGTGTTTCTTTATTGAATGCACAAGAAGTTGATAGAACACAAGCGCCCGCACCAGGAATAGCTCCACAAATTAATATTGGAACTCCAGCAAGTTTTACTTTAGAGAATGGGCTAAAAGTATTTGTAGTAGAAAATCATAAATTACCTAAAGTTTCTTTCCAGTTAACAATTGACAAAGATCCGGTATTGGAAAATGGGAATGTTGGTTTAGCTGATATGATGGGGGATATGCTAGGTGCAGGAACAACTAGCAAAACAAAAGCGCAAATTGATGAGGAAATAGATTTTGTAGGAGCATCTTTTTCTGCTTTTTCTTCAGGCTTTTATGCCTCTTCATTAACAAAGCATTCTGATAAAGTATTGGGGATAGCTGCTGACATTTTACTAAACCCTGCTTTTCCTCAAGAAGAGTTAGATAAGAAAAAGAAAAGAGCATTTTCATCACTAAAGTCTTTAGCAACGAATGCAGATGCAATCGCTGGACGTGTTACAAGTGTGCTGAAATATGGTAAAGATCATCCTTATGGTGAGGTGCAAATGAAAAGTGATATTGAAAATATTACAATAGATGCCTGCAAAAAATATTACACAACCTATTTTCGTCCAAATATATCTTATTTAGTAATAGTAGGTGATATCACTGTTGAAGATGCAAAGAAACTGACTGAAAAATATTTAGGAAGTTGGGAAAAAGCGGATGTTCCTGAACATAAATATGAGATGCCGGCAGCAACTAAAGGTGTGCGCGTTGCATTTGTAAATAAACCAGGCGCAGTTCAATCTGTAATTAAGGTTATATATCCTGTAGATTATAAAGTCGGAGCTCCAGATGCAGCTGCTGTAAGTGTTATGAGTAGTATTTTTGGAGGTGCATTTTCAAGTTATCTAAATGCAAACTTGAGAGAAGATAAGGCATACACATATGGAGCTCGTGGTGGTGTTAGAGCGGATAATAGAGTAGGTTCTTTTAACGCTGGAGCGAGTGTAAGGAATGAAGTAACTGATAGTTCTGTAACGCAATTCCTATTTGAGATGAATCATATCATAAATGAAAAACCATCTCAAGCTGATCTAGATCGTATTAAGAACAATATGAATGGTGGATTTGCTCTTTCATTAGAGAATGATCAAACGATTGCACGTTTTGCATTAAATATTGAGAGATATGGTTTGCCTGCGGATTATTACCAAACTTATTTAAGTCGTTTACAAAATGTTCAGTTTGATGATGTTGAAGCAGCTGCTAAGAAATACATTCATCCAGAAAACTGTATTATTCTGGTAATTGGAAATAAAGATATAGCAGGCACACTTACAAAATTTGATAGCGATGGTGTTATAGAATTTTACGACATAAATGGGGATGTTAAAGTCGATAAACCAGCTAAAGAAATTCCATCAGGGTTGACGGCTGAAAAAGTTTTAGAAGATTATTTATTTGCTATTACAGGTGAGTCTTCAATGAAAAGTGTTCAAAAGAAATACAAGAAAATAAAGGATATTACAATTGTAATGGAGACAGAAATGCAAGGAATGAAATTACAAATCACGACTAAGCAAATGGCTCCTAATATGACTTCGTTTGAATTGAACATGCAAGGAATGACGGTTCAAAAGCAGGTGTTTGATGGTGAGAAAGGTGGTACATCTGGAATGCAAGGCAAAAAAGCATTAGAAGGAGAAGAATTAGAATCTATGAAGGATGAAGCGATTATGAATAAAGAGCTGAAGTATAAGGTTCTAGGTTATTCTTTGAAACTTCAATCTATAGAGGATCTTGATGGAAAAGATGCTTATAAAGTTGCGATTACTGATTCCAAAGGAAATGTTAGCTACGATTATTTTGATGTCGATTCTAAGTTGAAAGTATATACTACCTCAACTGAAAAAGGACCTGATGGTAGCGAGACGGAATCTTATTCTGAATTTAGCGATTATAAGGAGGTTGACGGAATTAAATATCCGCATGCACGTTCTAGAAATATGGGTCCACAGGTAATAGAACTTACAGTTACTGAGATAAAAATAAATTCTAAATTGAAGTCTAGCGCATTTGCATGGGAATAGACAATTAGCTACAATAATATAAACAAATGTGGCTATTTTGTAGTATTCTTCCGGCAGGTAGAACAACTACCTCTACACTAGTTTCAGGACCTTATGAAGTTTATTACTAAATTAAAGTTTACGGATGGGTTGATTGCTATCTTAGCGGGCGTTATAGTCACGACGTATTCAATAAAAGTAAAGGCAAAAAGGGTTTAGTAAAATCGTGAATTGTCAGTTTAGCGAAAAGATGTGTTAATCCTTTTGCTCAGGTATGTAAAGTGATTTACTGTTTTACAGTGATCTTTTTTGTTATGAATTAGCTTGAATTAACCTCCAGATAAAACTACCTAGCATTAGTACTGAAGAAGAAGAGAATAAAATGACAATATTTCTTGCTCCATTTTTGTATTTAAAGATTAGATGGGACCCTGTATAAAGAAACACAAGTAGTATTGGAATTGCAGCAGGGAATAATTTGATGCTCTCCCAAAAGCTTCCTTCCATTAATAAAACAAAAGAACGCTGGAATCCGCATCCCATACACTCTACTCCAAAATGACTTTTCCAGGAGCACTCTAACACGATGTTCTATTTAGAAGTTATAAGCTGCAGCACTACTAACGCCAATAATAATAGCAATAACAAAAATAAGAACGTAAAGCGCTGAAAGACTTAGTCCAATTACTCCACAAATAAATCCGGCTCTAGAATTTTTAAAAGATTGTGCGTATTTTGATTTATTTGATTCATAAAGTGCTTTATCTTTTTTGTGCAAGGAAATTGCTATGATTCCTAAGATTAGACCAATTATACCATAAAAGATACATGTAACAATAGATAAAATACCTAAAACCAAAACGGCTGTTGCGTTCGGAACTGCTGCTGGACCAACAGAAACTTCAAATTCATCTAGATTTTCAAATTGTTCACTCATTTTTCTTGTTTTTTATTTGTTCAAAGATAACTTTTTGATAATACAATTAAAATTAATTAACTTTCTGCTATGATAAATTGGAAGAAATATCCTTTTGTGAGAATACTCTTCCCCTTTCTTCTTGGGATTATGTTTTCATTTAAGGGTGGCTATTATTCTTCGATTACAATTATAGTAGCACTTGTTTCTTTACTAATTATTTCAAAAACAAATAAAACAGTCAAGAATAATTTTCTTTTTGGATTAGTATTAAACATGATCTTATTTGTAGGTGGTTCGTTGCTCTCACAAATGAGTTTACATGATTATACGAAATTAAAGGCTGCCGATTTTTATCAATGTGCTATAATTGAACCTGTAAAAGAGAAAAAGAATTCTTTTCAATTAACGCTATTAATTAATGCTAAATCAATAGATAGTGTTTGGAGTTTTTCAAAAGGTAAAGCGTTGATTTACATTGAAAAAGATTCATTGAGTTCGAAACTAAAATTTGGAGATGAATTATTAATTAAGGGGAACCTGAATTTTTTGGAACCTCCGAAAAACCCAAAAGAATTTGATTACAAAAGATATTTAGAAAACCGTTCTATATATCAACAAGGATACCTCGCTAGTGATGATTGGCGGCTGCTGGATTCAAAATCAAAGGAGTTAGATGTGTTTGCCAACGATGCAAGACAGTTCTTACTTTCATCGCTTAAATCAAATGGTGTTGAAGGAGATCAATATGCTATTGCATCAGCCTTAATACTTGGAAGTAAAGATGAATTGGATTTTGAAGTAAAACAAGCTTATGCAACAGCAGGAGCAATGCATGTTTTAGCGGTTTCGGGATTGCACGTAGGCATTATTTTTCTTATTTTAAATACGCTATTAACTATTCTTGATACTTTCAAGAAAGGAAGGATTGTTAAAGCAATCATTCTATTAATTTCACTATGGATGTATGCTATGATAACCGGGTTAAGCCCATCCGTTTTGAGAGCCGCTACGATGTTTTCGTTTGTAATAATGGGAACTGTATTGAATAGAAATTCTAGTATTTACAACACACTTGCCGCATCTGCGTTTTTCTTATTAATTGTAAATCCGAATTTACTTTTTGAAGTAGGTTTTCAATTGAGTTATATCGCAGTGCTCGGAATTGTATATCTACAGCCCTTAATTTATAAATGGATATATACAAGATGGTGGCTATTAGATAAGATTTGGGCAATTACAGCTGTTTCAATAGCTGCACAAATTGCTACACTTCCACTAACATTGTACTATTTCAATCAGTTTCCGGTTTATTTCATGTTGTCTAATTTACTAGTGATTCCATCTGCCATAGTAATTTTGAGTTTAGGGATATTACTATTTATTACATCTCCTATTCCGGCTATCTCAGAGAGTATAGGGTGGGTGTTAAATAAGTTCATTGAAGGATTGAATTTTAGTATAAAAGAAATTGAAGTGCTACCCAACTCATTAATTGACGGTTTGTCTATAAGTATTTTAGAATGTGTTGCTCTCTACATAATTATAATACTATTTATACGCGGATTGAAATTTCGAAAATTGAAAATTATTAATTATGCTTTTTTTCTTACGCTTATCTTTATTATTAACGATTTAATAGAAGATGTTGCATTAGCAAATTCAAAAAGCATGGTAGTTTATCATATTAATAAAAATCAAGCTATAGATTTTATCGATGGAACGAGCAATGTGCTTCTGGCAAATTCGAGTTTGATAAAAGATAAACAAAAGCAAAGCTTTCACATTAAGTCAAATTGGTCCTATTTAGATTTGCGTAACGTTCAATATATACCAACTGACGCTTCTAAATTAAATGAAACACTTTTGGACAGTTCTCTACAATTAGTCGATACGTATTCGCAATTTCATACTATAAAAATGGTAAGAATTGATAATAAGTTTTCTTTACAGGTACTAGAGGACAAGGTAAACGTCGACTACGTGTTAATATCAAGTAACTCAAAAAAAAAATTGAAAGACCTTTACGTAATGTTTAATTTTAAATCTATAATTGTAGATGGTTCAAATTCTAAATGGAATCGAAATAGAGTAGAAGCTGAAGCAGAAAGTTTACATATCCCAATTTACATTACTGATAAAGGAGCTTTTGAACTGAAGATTTGAATTGTTAGAAAGAAATGGACAGAGAACTATTTGTATTATTCAACCCCTTCAACAATTTCCACTACATCAATAATTACAAAATTAAGATCAAACTCAAATTGAAAATTTCTTTGAACCACTATTTTATCTTTTGTTTTGCTTTCAAATAGATGATATAATTTATATCCAAGAGGTATTTTGATCTCTTCATTATTATCATCCAACATTGTTTTGTCTATAGGTAGTAAATCTGAAAATGTAGTAGATTTGTATTCTTCTGAATAATTTGGGTTTTTTAAGATCCATTCTTTAGCTAATGATTGAGATAGTTTTGCCTCATTAAAATCATTGTGTATTCTAATGTGCTTACAAATAGATAAAATTGTTTTCAATAGCCTTGCTTTGTTTTCGGTTTCGCTCTCAAGCGCTTTGTTTAGTTGAGCATAAGTTTTTTTGTTTTTTTGATTAGTGATGTATGTGTTTTCCAATTCGTACAAAGGGTATTGCATAATGAAATAATAAAACAATTCATCTTCCTTGTTACTCATATCTGTAGTGAGCATAATTTTGACATCTTTTACTTTGAAGTTTGGGAATAGGAGGAACTTACACTCATATAACTGAATACCATTTTTCTCCGATGTAATTTTATATATATGTGTTAGTTCATATGTAACAAATATCCTTTTATCTCTTAGTTCTTGTTTTTTACCAATGATAGCAGAATCATTTGCAGCAATCATTTGGTCTAAATTATTTGGGTAATTGTCTTTTAAGGAAGGCAGTTCTCTTCGCAATTGATAAAGTTGATCCAGCTCAACTATCTCTTTAGGCTTTAAAGTAAATAACTCTCCAAATTTAAATCCTTTATAAACCCCGTTTTCACCAAATGATTCAATGATTTTTGCTTCAACGGCATCTTCTGCTTTTTGCTGCTTTGTTTTTTTCTCAGGTTTGGTGTTTGTTTCGGTAGCATCAAAAAACCCAACGCAACCAGTGCATAAGACTATAGTGACAATAACTATAATTGTTATTTGGAATGGGTTTCTTTTCATACAATAATTAAATAGTCTATTCTCGTTCCTATACAACAAAAACCATGCTTAAAATGAAAGTGAAGTTACTATTTATATTTACTTCGATGTTGTTTATAAATATTTGTTTCTCACAGGTAACTGAAGATAATATAAGCAAGGCATTAAATGGATTTAAAACAGATCGTGATGCAAAGTTTGGTGTTTTAATCGAATCAAAGGGTAAAAATTACAAGTGGGATTACTTTTATGATAAAACACTTTATAAAATTGATACTGGTTGGGTCCATATGGTTAATCACCACTAATCGCTCGTCCCTTAAGGCTGAAGAGTTAAATGATATTAATGCTTCAATAGAAAAGAAGTAATCTTCTAATCGTATAAATAAAATTGTTTAGCAAGCAACTTTAAATAAAATGCAAGGTTTATTTAGTAATAATTACATAATTTGTGAAATATAAAATTTATCAAATGAGAAGTATTTTAAAAACCCTATTTTTTTTCATGGTCATTTTGCTTGTTTGCATGCGATGTACAAAAGAGCCTGGTGTTGGCGGTAGTGCAATTGTAACAGGTAAAATATACGCAGAAGATTATAATGCACTTGGAACACTTACCGGTACGTATTATGCTCAAAATTATAAAGTATATCTTATATATGGGAATGAAAGCGGAGCCTATGATGATGACGCAAATACGAGTCATGACGGTTCTTTTGAGTTTACATACTTACAAAAAGGAGACTATGAATTATTTGTGTATTCCGATTATTCCTACTGCCTGGCTTGTGGAAATGCAGGAGATAGTGTTGTTTCAGTAAAGTTTCAAATTACAGACAAGAAACAAGAGTTAAATTTAAGTGATATTACAATTTTCAAATAAGCATACTTGAGAGTTATTTTTTTAATAGTATTTATTATTCCAACTTGTCTTATGGCGCAATTTGGTAATCAAGATTTTGGCACCTGGGGTGGCGTAAGTTTTAATAAAGAAGTAGCAGATGATTTAAAGATTGATGCAGACTTTCAAGTCCGAACTGACTATAATTCAACAAGACTTAATCAATGTTTTTTGGATTTAGGAGCGAAGTATAAAGTTAATAAATACTTTCGGACAGGAATTTCGTGGAGACCCAGAATGACGAATAATTGGTCAGGTTATAAATTAGAAAATCGATTATACCTTGATTTAACAGGAAAATTGAAGTTGAATGCTATTAATCTCTACCTAAGAAGTAGAACTCAAACAACATCTAATCGTAATAAGGAAAATCCGACCTATGAAAGAATTCGATTTAAAGTGAAAATTAAAATAGAGAAAGGTTTGAAAGCATTTCTTCAAGATGAGTTTTTCTTTCATTTGAACGGTACAGGAACATCTAATTATAATAAAAACCGTTTTGGATTAGGGTTTGAATATGCTATTTCTGATTATCTTCAAATGAACTTGAAATACTTACGTATTACTGAAGTGAATCAGGCCTATCCACTTCGAATGAATGTAATTGCTTTAGGTTTGTCTTGCTCTATAGAGTAATGTTTTACCTTTAATGTTGAAATTTACCCTTTGGTACAACTATCTTCTATATTAAGAGTTTTTTAGCTAACTATACAATATATTCGATAGGAATTAATTAATAAATTATGATCAAAATTTTCGTCTTTTTCGCCTTTATACCTTTTTTTATGTCTGCTCAACTAAATATGTCCGAGTTGGGTTATTTGGATTTAGTTTCATTACATAATTCTGATGCTTCCGACATATGGGGGTATGTTGATGGAGGTGGAAATGAATATGCTTTAGTAGGCTTGAATGATGGTACTTCTATTGTTGATGTTACAGATCCTGCTAATCCGTTTGAAGTTTTCTTTGAGCCAGGCATGAATTCGATTTGGAGAGACATTAAGACATGGGATAATTATGCCTATGTAACTACGGAAGAGCCGCAAGGATTATTAATTATAGATTTAAGCACACTTCCTGGAAACCCTAATTTAACCACCACATATTACAATGGCCCAGGCAGCGATCCCTGGGCTTCAGCTCATAATCTTTTCATTGATGAAAATGGCATCTGTTATATTTTTGGAGCAAACAGAGGAAATGGAGGTGCTATTATGTTAGACTTGACTATTGATCCTATGAATCCTGTTGAAGTTGGAATTGTTGATAATTGGTATGCACACGACGGTGTTGCGCGAGGAGATACTTTATATATGGGACATATCAATGATGGACACATGAGTATTTGGAATGTTTCTGATAAAGCAAATCCAGTCATACTTGGGCAACAAGTAACGCCAGGTAATTTTTCACATAATTTATGGATGTCAGATGATGGGAATTATATATATACGACTGATGAAATTACAAATGGATTTATTGGAGAATTTGATATTTCAGATCCAACTAATATAGTAGAATTGGATAGAATCCAATCCAATCCAGGAATGGATGTTATACCGCATAATTCTCATTTTATAGAGGATTATATTGTAACTTCTTATTATAGAGATGGCGTAACCGTTCATGATGTTTCTAATAAAGGAAATATGGTAGAAGTAGGTAATTTTGACACTTCCCCTGCTTTTTCTGGAGATGGGTTTAATGGCTGTTGGGGAGTTTATCCATGGTTACCATCAGGAAATATTATTACTTCCGACATTGAAAATGGATTGCATATTCTTGGTGTTACTTATAATAGAGGTTGCTATTTAGAAGGGACGGTTACGGATGCATCTACAACTGCACCCATATTTGGAGTTACAATAGAGCTTGTAACTGCAAATATAACTGATCAAACAAATATTGTAGGTGATTATGCAACTGGATACGTTGTTGCAGGTTCTTTTGATGTTATCTATAGTCATCCTGCTTATATCTCAGATACTATCTTTGGAGTCTCGCTAGTGAGCGGACAAGTTTCCATACAGGATGCTCAATTAATTCCGATAGCAAATTTTGATTTATTGGTGAGTATTGATGAATTAGCTAATATAAGTACTGTTATACCAAATGCAGATGTAGTAATTGAAAATGATGACTTCACATTTATTGGTGCAACTGATGCTAATGGAGAAATTACATTTAGTAATTTTTATGGAGGTGCATATAATGTTTACATTGGAAAATGGGGTTTTATAGAATACTGTGCGCAAGGCTTGGTCTTTGGTGCCAATGACACAATATATGAAGCTTCTCTAGATATAGGATATGCTGATATGTTTAATCTAGATTTAGGCTGGCAGGTTGCTGGTGCAGCCCCTGATGGGACTTGGGAAAGAGGAGTGCCTGAAGGTACTTCAGCAGGAGGAAGTCAATCCAACCCTGGAGTTGATGCTTCTGATTGTGGGGAAAAAGCTTATGTGACCGGAAATGAAGGAGGAGCTGCTGGTTTGGATGATGTTGATTTTGCAGATGCAATATTAATTTCTCCGGAAATGGATCTGTCTAATGGAGGAGGTATACCCTTTATTAGTTTGGATTTTTGGTGGCGCAATTTTGCAGGTCAAGTGACGCCTAATGACTCATTGATATTTGTCATTGATGACGGATTAAATCAATATGTGGTAGCAGAATATTATGCAGATGATGATGCTGAAAATTGGCAATCATTGCAGATTGACGTTATGAATACAACACAAAATTTGAATACAATTAAATTGATAGTAAAAACTGCAGATTGGGAGGCTGAAGGTGGAAACTTGGTAGAAGCTGGAATAGATAACTTTAGAGTTGACTATGTTTTGAATGTTAACGAAAATAATATAGGTTGTGATTTTTCAGTTTATCCTAATCCATCAAATGGAATCTTTACGTTGTCCTGCGGAGAGAATGTTCCTGAAAGTCTAATTATCAATGTTTATGATGTTTCTGGAAAGCTTGTTGCCTCCTCAAATGTAAAAAAATGCAATGCTAAGATATATATCGAAGATGCTGGTGTTTATACAGTAATTTTGGTAGGAGATGATTATTTAGGTTCAGCAGTGAAAGTAGTAAAGCTATAATTAGTAGTTGTTCGGCATATCTGAATTTTCAATGATATTAATAGGGAATTTGGTATAGAAAGTAGTTCTATTTTTTCTTTTTAAGTGAAGGCGTTAAACTGCCAAGACGACCAAATAAATCTAATGTTTTTTTAAAGGTGTCCATATAGAGTGTTATGATTAAGAAAATTGTCATAAACCATATTACCACAACATTTGCAGAAAATGTGTCAAAATACATCCCGAATAGTTTTTTCTTTGGAGCATAAAAGTGTGCTTTTAAGTAGTCATAGTCATATGGATCTAGATAAATAGGGTAGGACTTTTGGATTACGTAATTATTATCTTCATCTGTAACTTCGAATGAATTAGTGTTAGTAACAAAATCCTCCAATGCACTATTCTTATATTTATACATAAACTGATGGAACGATTCTTCTTTCAGTTTAGTCATAAATTTACGTAGTTTTTTATGCTGTTTCTTGTCAATTATGTTTTCAATTTTGGCATTGTCTAAAACGGCAATATATTCAACACTAGGTTTCATGAAAGTCTTTTCTACGCTATCTTTTTTATTTTCAAAGGCTTTGTATTTTCTTTTGTAGTATTCTTTAACAGTGGCTAGGTATTTTTTTATCTCACCATAAACTTCATCGCTAAATTTGTTTAATGAAAGATTTCTTAAGGTTTCATCAGTCACTTTAATTTTTTCGGCATGTCTATTTTCCTTCTCAATTTCATTTTTTAGAATGTGAATAGTTCTTTCTATCGAAATTTTCTTGTCTGGATCCTTTTTTTCAGAATTAACAAAACTATGAATGCTCTCTAATTTTGCATCAAGGTTACTAACCCATTTATCTTTTTTCCAATTGGAAAATTTCATTTCTTTATTGTACTCAAAAAAATGTTTTTCATATTCATTGCCTTTAAACTGGGTAACTGCTAGAGCTTCATAGGCCCATCTGGAAGCCATAACGTTACCTATCCATGGGACATGTGATTTTGAAGAAAATACAGGATTGAGTTTATCAAATTGAACTAATATGCCACTAAATAGTAATTGGGGTATTATCAATATTGGAATTAAGATATAAATCACTTTGACTGAGTTGAATGCGGCTGATATATTGAGGCCTAGTAAGTTAGCGAAGCATGATACAGAGAATAGAATCATCCAATATACAAATGTCATACCCTCAATACCTAATACTGAATTACCTACCAAAACGTAGAAGATGGATTGTATTGCAGAGATTAAAAACATTATAAAAATCTTAGAAAACAAGAAACTCCCTTTGCTTAGATTTAAGAATTTCTCTCTTTTAAGAATTTTTAAATTCCCTATAATTTCTTCTGCGCTTGTTGTTAATCCAATAAATAGAGATACAATGATCGAAATGAATAAAAACTGGGGTAAATTTTCGCTAGTGAAGAACGTATAATCTTCATTGCCTTCAGATGTACTGAAGTACTTCATAAAGAATCCTAGTATTCCTGCCAGAGCGGGAGCTTCGAACAAGGTTATAGCCATGTATTGGGCGTTTGTCAATTTAGCTTTTACGTCTCTAATGAAAAATATCGCCGCTTGTTTAATTTTTCCAGGAATCTTGAATATGCTTTCAGGCATTTCATTTGCATCTGCTATATCTGTTTGTTTGCTGGAAATCAAGTCAATATAATGTTTGTTCCACTCTAAAGGAGAAACCTTTCTATGTGAAGTTAAATTCCCATATTCGTCAACTACTTTAGAGTCAATTATATTAAAAATTTGTTCGGGGTTTACATTACCACATGTAATACATTCACTTTCTTCAGAATTAACATGTTGCACCAAACGTTTAAAGTAAATAACGGCATCAACTGGATTTCCATTATAAATTGGATATCCACCTCTGTCTAAAATAATTAGTTTGTCAAACATTTTAAATATGTCTGATGAAGGTTGGTGGATTACAACAAAAATTAATTTTCCTTTTAGCGATAGTTCTTTTAAAAGATCCATTATGTTTTCAGAATCTCTAGAAGATAAACCGGAAGTCGGCTCATCGACGAACATTATAGAAGGCTCTCTAATGAGTTCTAAAGCAATATTTAATCTTTTTCTTTGCCCACCACTAATCGTCTTTTCAAGTGGGCTTCCTACTTTTAAGTCCTTAGTCTCATATAATCCGATAGCTTTTAGCGTTTGTACACAAAGTTTAGCAATTTGTATATCACTATAATTTCCAAAACATAATTTAGAATTATAAAAAAGGTTTTCAAAAACCGTTAGCTCTTCAATAAGTAAATCATCTTGTGGAACAAACCCAATTACTCCTTCTAGTTCTTTTTTGTCTTTGTGAAGATCAATTCCGTTTACCTCTACACAGCCTATGGTAGGCGAGTAGTTGCCATTTAAAATATTTAAGAGCGTAGATTTACCTGCTCCAGATCCGCCCATAATTCCAAGTAGATGACCACTTTCTTCATGCAACGTGAAATCTTGTAAACCTATATTACCTCCTTTAAAATGATATTGTATGTTTTTCGCTTTAAAAGAAATCTTTTTAGAAGATTTGTCACTTAAAAACTTACCTATGATATCACTGTAATATATCGGCTGAACTCTTGAACTTCTCAAAGAAGATCCCTGAGTTAATACCTGCACTCTTTCTTGTGTTATAATTTGTCCATTTAGATAAAGACCGTGGTTTCCATAATAACGAACAAAATAAGTGTTTACAGATTGAACTCTAATTACTCTTAAAAAACCTAAGATACTTTCTGAGTAAATGTGTTTGGAGTTTTTAAGTTTAGTTTCTTTGCTGCTATCAATAACCAAACAAACTTCTTTATCTATCACAGTATTTTCATCTGCATTTACAAAAGCTAAACAATCATCAAATTCTTCTTTGGGAATATTAAATGTTTCAGCAACTGTTGTAACAAATTCTAATTCTTGTTCGGTAACTATGTCGTTTGCATAAATAAATTCTAGAATTCGAATAAGTACTATGATTTTTTGACGCTGCGCTAATTCCTCATTAATTTGCGTACAGATTCTAAGTACTTTTACCGAATTTACCGATGTTCTTTTTCTTTTACCAACCTTTTTACTTGATTTACCTTGATGTGACAGTAAAAATTCATCAAACAAAGAAAGATATTCTTTAATTAACTCCTGGTTTAATTCCTGCCGAAGGAATTGTCGGACAATCTTACGACCGCCAACATCATAATTGACCTCTCCTGTTTCTTCATTTAATTCCCCTTTTGCGATTATTGCAAAAAGTTGCATTAAGGCTTTGAGTATTCTTTCGCTCATTTAAGTGTTGTATTAATCAGTTTTAATAAGCTTGGATTTAAGTCTGATCAATAATTTATTTTCTTTTCTCGAAACCAATCATCATGATTGCACAACCTGAAAGTTTTTTATTCATGTCTAATCTTGTTTCAACGTAGCAATCTATTGTACTTTCAATTTTAAAATCCCAGTATGGAGCATTATTATAGTCCTTGTTAGAGAAAAGTAAGTTTCTGCTCTTATCGTAAATTTCAAAAATTAAGTAATTTTCAGTTATTCCAGCCGAAGTAGCTATTCTGTAGGTAGAACCTCCGTATAATGTTACTTCAAATTCAGTAGATTGGTCTTCATCCAAAAAAGCTCTATAAACTTGACCATCAGAAATGAAAACTCGATTCAACTGTTTATCTTCACTTGTATTAAGGTAAGAGTTTGTTACATTACTAATCGAGTCACAAGTGATTTGTCCAAAAACAGAAGGACCAATAAGCAATATAATTGCGACAAATGTTAATTTAAATAGTTTCATAATTATTCAACGATTTCAGTTCTTATTGATTCAATTTTATTGATGATTGCTTCTAAATCTCCATCAGCAATCTCAACAGTATGTTTGCTTTTAATGGTTGTTTCTTTTTTAGATTCGTTTGTGGATGAAGGCACGTACTCGTAAGTATATTTGATTCCTGCAAATATACCAAGTAAATCTTCTAGCTCATTAATCAAGTCTTCATAGTCAGCGTCAGCGTTATACTGTCCTAACATTGCAATCAAGCTTATTAAGGGGTTTTTTTGATCTCCTAACCTTTCAATTAATAGAGGATTGTTTGAAGAGACAGCAGCATCTGCAGCAATATACATAGATTCAATCCATCCACCTGCAAGTACTAAAGCTGCTACATCATTTTTATCATTTTCTTTTAAGTAATTGTCAGAACTTCTGTAGGCATCAGAAACGAAAACTAACATAGAATCTTGGTTTCCAATATTGGAGCTAAATCTATCTGCTAATTTTTCGTCAAAAGCACCTTCAAGTCCTAGTTCCTTTGAAAGTCCTCTAACAGATTTTAAGTACCGCAGAGCGCCATCTGTTTGCTCATATATAGTCAAATAACCTAAGTCAGCTCCATAAACACCCAGGTTTAAAGCTTTTGAAAAGTTAGAAGAATAATTCATTGCATTATCTGCAGGATTAACATAATCGGAGTTAAAAGGAACTCCAACATCTTTAATTAGAAAAGCTGTTTGAACAGGAGAAGGAATAGAAAATATTTGGTCTCCTATAAGGAAGATGCTTTCATCAGGGTTAATACTAGAATCTTTCGAATTTAAATCATCTTCAATCTTATCAGCATCTTTTGTCGTTTCACTTTCTGTTCCACACCTACCCATTAAAATTGCTACTGAGAATAAAGATGAACCGATAATGAATAATTTAAGTTTGTTTTTCATTTGTGATATTTTGTTCTACAACATTATATGATTAGCCAAAGAAAACAATAATGGGGGTAACATCCAAAATATATTTTCTTTTATTTTGAAGTTAGATAAAATTTCATCCTTATATAATTTTATTTCGACTATTTGATTCCTTTGCAAATTGCTAAACTTTTCAGATTAACAGAGAATTTTAGCATTAAATTACAGTCAATATATTATGTAAAGTAATAATTTATATAATAGTATTTAAAAATTTGTTTATTAATAATATAAGAATATTAAATAAATAATTTATATTTATTGATTTAATCAAGCTGTTTAAAATACATTTTGTTTTTCGTACATTGTCAGAAATCGATATTTTTATGAAGTATTTTGATTGAAAAGATGTTGATAAAAATGGAGTTATGCTGAAGATTAATAAAATTGCTGTTTTCACCTCAGGAGGAGATGCTCCTGGAATGAATGCTTGTGTAAGAGCGATTGTTCGCAAAGCAATGCACAGTAATATAGAAGTAGTCGGCGCATTGCGGGGGTATGATGGTATAATAAATAATGATTTTATTCAATTGGATAAATCTTCCGTAGGAAACATCATTCAAAAGGGAGGTACCATTTTAAAAACTGCTCGAAGCATTGATTTTATTACAGTTCAAGGAAGGAAGAAAGCCTTTGAGAATATTCAAAAAAAAAATATTGATGCTATTGTTGCCATTGGAGGTGATGGTACTTTTTCCGGTGCCGCTATTTTTACAAGTGAATTTGGAGTTCCAATAATTGGGATTCCAGGAACTATCGATAATGATTTATATGGAACAGACGACTCTATTGGATACGATACTGCTTTGAATACAATAGTAAATGCAGTGGATAAAATAAGGGATACAGCAAATAGCCATGATCGCTTATTTATTGTTGAAGTAATGGGGAAAGATGCTGGATTTATTGCCCTGCGAAGTGGCGTTGCAGTGGGTGCAGAGGCTGTTTTAGTTCCGGAAACACATACTTATATAGAGCATTTGTTAAATAAACTGGGTAGGGAAAGAAGGAAAAGTAAATCAGGAAGTATTGTTATTGTCGCTGAAGGAGATGGATACGGTGGTGCTTATAAAGTTGCAGATGCTGTTAAGGAGAAATACGATCATTTAGATATTCGCGTTTCAATTTTAGGTCATATCCAAAGAGGTGGTAATCCATCAGCATTTGATAGAGTCTTAGCGAGCAGACTAGGTGCCGGTGCTGTAGATGCTTTAATAGGAGGGCGTAAAGGAGAGATGATTGGATTAGTTAATAAGGAGCTAGTATTTACTCCTTTTGAAAAGGCAGTTAAACATCATAAAGAATTGAATAAACAATTACTTTCGTTGGGTGAAGTTCTAGCACTTTAAGGTTTTTTTATTTTATATTACAAATGGAGCGTGAAACAATATTCATAGATGTGATTCTGCCTTTAGCGGTGCCAAATCTTTATACCTATCGTATTCCATTCGAATTGAATGAATTTGTTTGCGTAGGTCAGCGCGTTGTTATTCCGTTTGGACGTAGCAAATTGTATACAGCGATTGTTAAGAAGATTCATAATACACCACCGAAATACACCACTAAATATATCGAGTTTATTTTGGATGAGCAGCCTATAGTGACTGCGATTCAACTAAAACTTTGGGATTGGATTTCTGAACATTATATGTGCCATATAGGGGAGGTTATGCTGGCTGCTTTGCCAAGTAGTTTGAAATTAGCAAGTGAAACCAAGGTGCTTATTAATGATTGTTTTGAAGGGAGTTTGTCTAGCCTTAGCGACCAAGAATATCTAATTAAGGATGCTTTAGAATTAAGATCTGTATTGAGTTTAGGCGAGATAGGAGAAATATTAGACATAAAAACCGTATACCCGATTGTTAAGAGGCTCATCGATAAAGGTGTTGTAATAGCGGAGGAAGAATTAAAAGAAAGTTATCGCCCTAAAAAAGAAAAGTATGTTGAATTAGCAGCGAGATATCAAAATGAGGACAATATTGAAGCTCTTTTTGATGAATTAAAAAGAGCTGTAAAACAGCAGGAGTTACTTATGTTATACTTACAAATGAGTAACTACTTCGCGAATAAAGTGGAGGTTAAAAAAACGGAGTTACTCAATAAGGCCTCTAGCTCACCTGCAGTATTAAAAGGATTGTATGAAAAAGGGATTTTAACTGAATATGCCCTAGAAATAGGCCGTTTTAAAGAATATGAAGGAGCAAGAAATGATACGAAAGAGTTGTCTGATGATCAACAAATAGCTTTAACGAGTGTTGAAAAGTCTTTTAAAGAGAAGGATATTTGTTTGTTGCATGGTGTTACGGGAAGTGGTAAAACAGAAGTCTATGTCGAACTAATAAACAAGCACATTGCAAAGGGCGAGCAAGTTTTATACTTGTTACCCGAAATTGCACTTACAACCCAAATGATAAATCGTTTGCGTAAATATTTTGGAGATAAAATCGGGATCTATCATTCAAAATTTTCTCCAAACGAAAGAGTTGAAGTTTGGAATGCCGTTTTAAAAAATAAATTACATAAATATGATGTCCTTTTAGGGGCTAGAAGCGCTGTCTTTTTGCCATTTGGTAATTTGGGACTAGTTATAGTTGATGAAGAGCACGAAACATCTTTTAAGCAACATGATCCGGCTCCAAGATATAACGCTAGAGACACAGCTTATGTTTTAGCGAAAATGCATGGCGCTAAAGTATTAGTTGGCTCTGCTACACCGTCCATTGAAACCATGTATAGTGCAAAAGAAGGTAAGATAGGCTTGGTTGAAATGAAGAAACGATTTGGTAATATGCAATTACCCGAAATTCTATGCGCAGATATTGGCGAGCACAAGAAAAAGAAAAAAATGTATGGAATATTCTCGGAGTTTCTAATTAAAGAAATGAAAGAGGCCTTGGAGCGAAAAGAACAAATTATACTTTTCCAAAATAGGAGAGGATATGCTCCTAGATGGACTTGTGAAGTTTGTGGATGGGTTCCGATGTGCACTCGATGTGATGTAAGCTTAACCTATCATAAATACACGCATAAACTAAACTGTCACTATTGTGGATATACAATAAGCCCTCCGAATAAATGTGATGCTTGCGGTAGTGCGGAAATTAAAATGTTAGGTTTTGGAACGGAAAAAATTGAAGAAGAGATATCCATTCACTTATCAAGTGATGTAAAAATTCAACGAATGGATTTGGATACAACGCGTTCTAAATTTGCTTATCAGAACATTATCAATGATTTTGAGAATCGAGAAATAGATATTTTGGTTGGCACGCAAATGGTTACCAAAGGTCTTGATTTTGATAATGTGTCACTTGTGGGTGTTTTAAATGCAGATGATATGCTTTATTACCCTGATTTCAGAGCGTTTGAACGAGCTTACCAATTGATGACTCAGGTAAGTGGTCGAGCAGGAAGAAAAAAAAGCAGAGGTAAAGTTATAGTTCAAACACATACTCCCGATCATTGGATTATCCAGAAAGTAATGCAAAATGATTACGGTGGAATGTATGACCAAGAACTTTATGAAAGAAAAAATTATCAATACCCACCATTTTATAGATTAATAAGATTGACTGTTCGTCATAAAGAAAAGCAAACTGCAGATGCAGCTAGTGCAGAACTGGTAAAAATGCTTCAAATAAAACTGGGTAATAGGATATTAGGTCCCGAGTATCCATCTGTTCCTCGGATAAAGAATGTTTACAATAAATTAGTCACCATTAAATTTGAGCGAAGTGCATCTATTGCTAAGGTAAAAACATACTTGTTAGATAACCTTTCAACTCTCAAGCAAATTGATGACTATAAATCTGTACGTGTTAAAATTGACGTAGATCCACTTTAACCCATTAATTCATTTGTGTCAAAATACAAGTCTTTACTCATAGGCAAAGTTTGAATAACCTCCCTTAGTATTTCTTCATTGTCAATTTTAAAAACCATCCAAAGATTATCCATGTTTTTGTTCATGTAAACTTGCTGTATAATATTTTGCTTCATTAACTCTCCCATTCTTACTTGTTCTTTTTTAATTATATCAGGAGATATTTTCGTAAAGGCGTTTCTTCGGAAATGAACCATATAAGTATTCATATGTTGTAGTTTTAATTTTCACTAATTTAAGAAATATAATATCTTTGATATAAGTTTTAGCATCCAAATTTCTTGTTGTGCGAAATTCTTAGTAATTTGTATTAAAATAAATTGAAATGAAAAAAGTATATAAATTAATTGTTTTATTCTCGGTTTTTATAGGTGTTACTTCTTGCCAGGTGGATGAAGAAGAAAAAGACACTTTGGAGCCAATTAAGCAGGTTATTGAAAATAGTACTAATGGATTAAAGCCCTCTGAAGGAGGAGAACCAATTCATTATAAAGATTTAGAAAAATTCCTTCCTAAATCCATTGAGGGATACGAGAAGGAAGACCCAGAAGGCACTACTTTGAATATGGCAGGGTTCTCTGTTTCGAGCGCAATGGCTGAGTACACAAGCCTTAACAAAGATTATGTTCGTGTTTCTATACTCGATTATAATGCTGCACCTAGTTTATATAAGTCTTCAACTGCAATGTGGGGAAAGGGCATAACGATTGATTCGGAAGATGAGTATTCCAAGTCATTTAGCTTGAATGGTTTAAACGGTTGGGAATCTTTTGAAAAAATAAATAAAAAGGCAAATGTTGTAGTGGGTATTGGAAATAGATTATTAATTACTATAGAAGCAAATAATCAATTGGATGCAGAAAAATCAAAAGATATACTGGCTTTTATGAACTTGAAGAGTATGTTAATGGCACTCGATAGGAAATAAAATCAGCAAAATCAATTTGCTTGTCATTTTAATATATAATGTAAATCTGTTGTTTTGTACTTCTCGTAATATTGAAATGATAATTTAATAATGGCAACTGTTGCTAATATAATTAGCTTTTTCATGGACCTAAATTAAGAGAATGCTGGCGGTAGCAAATGTGTTTCATATTATTTGGACAAAACAATCAATTATCCGCCAAATTTGTGAACAAGAAAATAGATGCTAAATGCAGTGAGAAAAACGATACCTAGGTAGCTAGTAATTTTTATCCAAGTTGGTGGTGCGTGTTCTCCAATGTGTTTTTTTCGAACAAGTATGACATTAAATACAGCAATTATTGGAGCAATTATGAATGAAATTGTGGTTGCAATGTTTACCAAGCCTTTGATTCCAAAATCGGTTGTTTTGACAAGTTCAATAATACTGAAACTCCCAATTACAATAATTAGAATTGTTGTAGTGTACATTTTGCTGTTTTGTTTTTTAGAAGTTGATTTTTTGCGAATAAAAATTAACTCTGAGGTACGTTGCATAGCCCTTCCATAGCCATCAAAAACTGCTATACAAGTTCCGAACATTATTGAAAATGCTGCTGCTGCGATAAATATATATGACCAACTTCCCATTGTTTTTATGTATAAATTCACTATGCCATTGGCAAATCCAGCAGGATCATTAGGGATTGTTTCTGGTGTGTCATGAAGTAAATAAGCGCCCAAAGTGATAAAACATAGCGAGAGCAGTGCAGAAACAAGGTATCCAAAGTTGAAGTCGAATAAGGTTTCTTTCATTGTTGGTTTATATCCCGTTTGTTTAATTCTTTCAATGGTCCATATGCTATTCCATGCACTTAGGTCTAGAGCAGTGGGCATCCAGCCCATTAATCCTAATAAAAAGAAAATGCCATCATCTGATTCTGGGAATATATTGCCTTCGAATAATGGTTTTGATCCCATAGGTCCATTTATTATGGTCATCACAAATGCTATAAGGGTGGAGATGAGTAATACAATACCTATTATCTTAATTAACTTATCTAAAACACTGAATTTGCCTGAGATTAAAATCCCTCCGCAAACAAAAAATAGTAGGAGGGTTGTTGCTCCAGAAGATTTAATTCCAAACAAGTTTTGCATAAAACCTGATGTAACAAAACCAACAGCTGAAGCTACCATGAACATTGAGACTATCGTGATTAAAAAATAAACCCAAAGGACCGGTTTACCTAATTTTTTATAGCCATCTATAATGCTAGTCCCTGTTGCATTTGCGTATCTTGAACCATATTCAAAGAATGGGTATTTTAAGAAATTCGCAAGGATGACTGCCCACAGTAACCCAAAACCAAATTTCTCTCCAGCTTGGGTAGATTGAACAAGGTGAGAGACACCAATTGCAGTTGATGCAAACAGAATTCCTGGACCCAAAGCTTTTAAAAGATTTTTCTTATTCATTTCAAACAAAAATAAGATAATCGCCAATACGACAAAAAAGATGAAATGAATGGGTTAAATTTACAGCATGCAATTGACTACAATACCATTGGATAAAACCGGTAAGTTTTCCAAGCTTATTTTGGATTATGTAAATAACTCTGCTGAGCTTTCAGAATTTATTGCGGAAAAAGTGACTTTGGAAAATTTTAAAAAGAAATTAACAGAAAAGAAGTTCTCGAAGGAGCAAAGAGAATTATTAGTGCAGCAATTAATTGTTCAATATAAGTTCGCAGGTATTGAGCTTCCCAGTAATGTATCGCTTCTTATAAATGAGAATACTTATACTGTAACTACTGGACATCAGCTTTGTTTGTTGGGTGGTCCGCAATATTTTATACATAAAATTATTTCGACAATTAAGTTGTCAATGCAATTGAAAGAAGCATTTCCTGAGAAAAATTTTGTTCCAGTTTTTTGGCTTGCAAGTGAGGATCATGATTTTGAGGAAATAAACGATGTGAAGTTCTTCAAAAAAAATTTAAAAATAGATGCCCACTATACTGGTCCAGTAGGTAGATTGAATGCGAATATATTTTCAAATGTCATACAAGAATTAAATGAAATTCTTGGCGATTCAAAAAACGAAACGGAAATAAGGGATTTATTTGCACGAGCTTACAAGAGTGGTTCATTGTCAAAAGCCACGAGCACATGGGTAAATGAACTGTTCAAAGACTTTGGATTAGTCATTTTGGATGGCGATGATATTGAATTGAAAAGAAGTTTTTTACCCATTATAAAAGATGAATTAGTAAATAGAAAAAGTATTGATGCTATCCTGAAAACTTCAAGTCAATTAAAAGAACTGGGTCATACTGCTCAAGTTACACCTCGAGAAATTAACCTTTTCTATATAGAAAATAATATTCGAGAAAGAATTGTATTTGAGAAGAATAAATATTCAGTATTAAATACTGAATTATCGTTTTCTGAACTTGAAATCCTTGAGCTTTTGGAGTCTAATCCGGACAGGTTTAGTCCAAATGCGGTAATGAGGCCTGTTTATGAAGAGGCAATTCTTCCTAATCTTGCATATATTGGCGGCCCCGGGGAAATTGCATATTGGCTGCAATTAAAATTAAATTTTGATAGATTAAAAATAGAATTTCCATTGTTGATTGTTCGTGATTCCTTCCTTGTATTAAATAATAAACAAGTTTCTAGTTTTGTAGACTTGGGTTTTGAATTAGAAGATATATTCAAAGATGAACACGTATTGATAAAAGAATTTTTGCGGACAAATTCAAAACGAGACATGGATTTTGAAAAAGAAGAAATGATACTCAAGGAACTCAAGGATGCGTTACTGAAAAAAGTGGAAGGGGTAGATAATTCTTTGTCGGGTATGATTCATGCAGAAATGACAAAAATGAATAAACTTTTCGAAAAATTGGAGTCTAGAATTATTAAAGCTCAAAAGAGTAAACAAGAAGTGTCTGTCAATAAAATAGCAAAATTTAGGGAGGCTGTTTTACCAAATGATTTACTGATAGAAAGACAAGAGAGTTTTATTCCTAATTACGTAAAATATGGAAGTGAATACCTCGAGTGTTTATTACAATATAGTAATGTGTTCGATTCTCAATTGAAAGTATTGTCTTGAGATGGTAATAGAGTTTTGTTGGATAAGTTAACTACTTACCGTAGTAATTTTATATATGAATTTTAACATAAAAAATACATTCATTACGAATCTTCCAGGAGATCAAGAAACAGAGAATACACGAAGACAAGTGGATGAAGCTTGTTATTCTTTTGTAAAGCCAACAAAAACAGAATCTCCAGAGCTTGTTCATTATTCAAAAGAAGTTGCTCAATTTCTAGGGTTGTCTAAATCTTATTGTCAGTCTCAGCAGTTTTTAAAAATATTTACTGGAAATGAAATTATAGAAAACTCAAAACCATACGCGATGTGTTATGGCGGCCATCAATTTGGGCATTGGGCAGGACAATTAGGTGATGGAAGAGCTATTAATTT
>Ga0209631_10002194_pt1 | contig 23638 bp, 15 predicted proteins | sample COG_08_FD_184752 | JGI IMG/M metagenome (GOLD analysis project Ga0209631, IMG submission 184752) | Pelagic Microbial community sample from North Sea - COGITO 998_met_08 (SPAdes) (version 2) | ecosystem: Environmental > Aquatic > Marine > Neritic zone/Coastal water | place: Helgoland, sampling... | reverse complement strand
TGACACCGCTCCAGTCCGGAAAATCGTCCTCCGAGTCACTCATCGTCCGTGCTCTCTGAACTAGTGTCGCGTAAAACTTCTCGTTGTTACTTGACGCGATTTCTCACTAAGTGTTATTCTGGTTAGCTATATGACTACGTACATGTGGAGTTCTATCGAGTTTTCCAAGGATAACACTGTTATACGCACGAAGGTTCCATAATTCGTATTTCGCATTTTCCCTTCGCTTTTTTCGGCACGGTGGTGACGTATAACTTTTTATCCGGCTCAGCCGGTCGCGCCACCCCATTCTTTGGATACGAGAGTGAGAGAGATGGCTTTCGCTATGTCCGCCACCGCCAGCGCCAGCTCCCTGAGCTTCGGCCGCAACCTCGTCGACCAGCGCCTCAAGGTCGCGGTACGTGTCACGTCCCCCTCGCCGGCCGGCCGTGGCTCGGAATTTTCCACCTCCATGGCGTTAAAAGTGAACAGTAGTGGATAAAATGGTCCGGAACTCGGCGCTGACATCCCCCCGTCCCCGTCCCACGCAGGCTCCCTCCGCGCGCGTTGTCGCTCCCCGCCCCGCGCTTCAGGTTGAGAACATGGTGAAGGTGCGTATCCCCGTCGCGTATTCGCCACGCGCGCGTTCCCGGTCCGCGGAAACAAAAAAACCCTAGAACCTGAGGGCAGAGTCACAGATTCCTCCTGCGCATGCATGGCCGCGGACGTGTTTAACGCACGATACTGACCCGTGTCACCCCCACTCGACACACAGATCCGGTTCACCCGCCTCGGTCGCAAGAGGACCTCTTTCTACCGCATCATCGCGATCGACTCCCGCAAGCGCCGCGACGGTCTTCCCCTGGAGTACCTCGGCTGGTACGACCCACACGCGAAGCAGTCCAACCTCGACGCTCCCGCCATCAAGGCGTGGCTGGCCAAGGGTGCCCAGCCCTCCGACACCGTCAGGAACCTCCTGAAGAAGTCTCTCATCATGGATTAAATGTCGCCGGCGCGCGCTTTCCGTGATGTTTACCGTGGGTGTATAGCTAGAGCATGACTTGCAATATTGGCAGAAAATAGCTTCTTTGACAATCTCGCACATCGATTTTGCCCTCATCAACACTCTTAGCGACGCCGGGCTCGATACCGCCCGAGACGTGGGTCGACGGGATGACGGCGCCGAATGCCGAACGGTTCACCCGTCTCACGCCCGCGCCCGATGACGTCGTCATCGACCGGGACCAGTTCACCAAGACGGTCCATCTCCTCGCGCTGCGCGTGCCAAAGGTGAGCACCGCTGTTGTCGATTAACCACCGCCGCCGCGTCTCGTGTCCAACCCCGTATCCCCTCGTATCCCGGTGTACTGACCAAATATTTGTGTCCCCGGTCGGCGTACAGGCCAAGTGTCAATTTTTCATGAAGGCACTGCGCGGTATCGTCCTGGACATCCCACGGCAGCAGTCCGTGGTGACGGACCCCACCGATGAAACCATGCGTCTCTTGCTGCTGAAGGAGGAGGTCAAGGACGGGTCGCTGACCGAAGAGCTGAGCGAAGAGAGGCGGGCGGAGATTGGCGTGGACGCGCTGGAGCGAACGACGCACGAGCTCGTGTTTTCGTACGAGTACTTCAACGCCGAGCAGGTCCTGCGCAGGCTGCTGCCCGAGGGGTGCGACGTGCCGGGATCGTTCGAGACGGTGGGACACATCGCGCACCTCAACCTCCGCGACGAGGTGACCGCGTACAAACACGTCATCGGCCGCGTGTTGCTCGATAAGAACCCGCGGCTCAAAACTGTCGTGAACAAGGTCGGGGCGATCGAGAGCGAGTTCAGGGTGCCCACGTGGGAGCTACTCGCCGGGGACACGAGCCTCGAGACGGAGGTGCGGCAACACGGCGTCCCGTTCAGGCTCGACTTTGGGGAGGTGTACTGGAACAGCAGGCTAGAGGCGGAGCACAAACGGCTCGTCGGGCAGATCAAGCCCGGGGAGATACTGTGCGACGCCATGTGTGGGATCGGGCCGTTCGCGGTGCCCGCCGCCCGGGCTGGACGGAGGGTGTACGCCAACGACCTGAACCCGTCGTGTGCGGCGTACACAAAGATGAACTGCGTCAACAACAAGGTGAAACACCTGGTCAAGTGCTACGACGTGTGCGCGCGTGAGTTCATTAAAAAGTTGCTGGCGCCGGGTGTGGTGAAGGACACGGGCGAGAGCACGGTCGGGACGGACGGTAAGAAACGGGCGGTGCGTTGGGCGGCGACGGGTGAGGATAGCGACGGAGAGCCACCGGCTGGGGCGGTTTTCGATCACGTCACCATGAACCTCCCCGCCACCGCGATTGAGTTCCTCGACGTCTTCAAGGGTGCGTTCGACCGAGATGTGTGGGCGGGGCACCGGCTCCCCGTGATACACGTGTACACGTTCAAGCGCGCGACGGAAAGTGTGGAGGACGTGGTGCGGCGCGGTGAGGGTCACCTCGGGGCGGCTATTAAAGACCCGACGGTGCACGAGGTGCGGGACGTGGCGCCCAACAAGATCATGCTCTGCCTGTCGTTCAGGATCACGGCGGAGGCGGCGTTTCCACCGGAGGATACGACGGAAGGAAACGAGGCGAAGCGCGCAAAGACGAGTGCGTAGAGGTTTAGTGCTATTCTCGTTACGTTAATCGTTGCTATTCGTTCGTTCAAGGGATGTTAACTTGCTCTGGTGTCACGTCCGTGTCCTCCTTCCTCACCCTCAGTCGGTACATCATGGAGTGGAGGTGCTCGCGGATGTGCGGCTCGATCTGCGCGGCGAGCACGTTGCTCTCCGTGGCCCCGATGGACTTGGTGATTCTCACGTGGTGCTGAAGCGCGTGCAGGGCGCAGGCCCGCGTCAGGTCATCCGCCGCGCACCGCCTCGCCAGTGAAAAGTACTCCCGCAGCACCACACACCCGACATCCTCCAGTCCACTCAACGCCTCCTCCAAACGACCCTCGCAGTGGCGCTTGAGGCCGTTCAGCTCGTACTTGTGCGCGATCGGCAGAAGCTTCTCCGCGAGCGACGGGGTGGGGTGGGGTGGTGCGTCGGGCTCAACCTCGCACTCGACCTCGATGGCGCCGTGGTACACGTACCGCATCAGCCCGTGGAACTCATCCTTGCGCATCACGTCGCTCATGTTCACGCGCACCGGCATGTGGGACTCGCCCTGTTGCGTGTCTGCTACCACCTTGTGCTGGTCGATGAGCCGGTGGAACTCGTCGCTGACGTGCGTGAACGCAATCTTGTGCGCGTGAAACTCCCAACCCCCGTCGCGGTCCGAGAAGAACGAGATGTCGCTCAGCTCGGGGTTGTTGAAGTGCTCGTCCGCGAGGTGCGTCTCCGGGGTGGCGGGCAGCGGCACGGCGTCGTTGGGGTACCTCGCCGCGAGCATCTGCTTCATGTTGCACGAAACCTGGTACAACGCACCAGCCGCGTCCTTCCTGTCCCGGGCGACGGGCATCGCCGAGAACATCTCCAGTAAGATGTCCAACCCACCTTGCTCGTCAAAGATGATTCGTTGCTGGTCGTCGCCGCACAGGTGCGCCAACGCGACGGCGATGCGCTGCTGCTCATCCTTGTTCGAGGATCGCATCAGGTAGACGAGGTACTTGAGCACCTTGCCGTCCACCTTCTCCTCCAGCCTCTTGAGCGTCTTGTTCACGCAATCCTTGCTGGGCTGAGCCTTGAGCTCGCCGCCCATCAGCCGCTGCACCGTGCCCTCGCGGATGATGTCGGGGACGTTATCCTCGTTGTCCGCCAGTCCGTACAACGCGAACGCGGCGTTGTGCTGCAGGTTGGTCTCGTCCGAATCTAACAAGTCGAGCAAAGGTCGAAGGCCGTCGGCGTGGCAGATGCCCACCTGGTTGTCCTTGTTCTGCGCCAGTCGACCCAGGGCAAACGCCGCCATCTCCCTCAGCTGACTCTCGGTGTGGTTCAGCATCTGGATCAGCGGCGCCACCGCACCCCGCTGGACGATCTTGATCTTGTACTCGATGTTGCTGTCGTCGGTGGTGGTGGCGAACTGTCCGAGCAAAAGCGCCGCCTCCCTCCGGCTCTCGTTGCACTCGGAGGAGAGCAACCCGATCACGGGCTGCAAAGCGCCCTCATCCAGCACCCGCCGCTTGATGTGGTTCGACGAGTGCACCAGGTTACCGATGACACCCACGGCTTCGTAGTGAATGTGCGGATCGTCGGACCGGACCATGAAGATGAGCATGGGCAACGCACCCTCCTCCACGATCTGTTCCTTGTTCTCGTTGTTCTTAAACGCGAGCGTCCTCAGCGCCGAAGCAGCCGCCCTCTGAACCTTGGCGTCCCTGGTCTCGAGCAGCGCGACGAGCGGCGGGATGCCACCCTCCGTCCGTACCCTGTTCTTGATCTGGTTGTTCTCGTGCGCCAGGTTGGTCACCGCATCCGCCGCCCTGCGAGCCACGGACGGAGCCACGTTGCCGCTCATCTGCGGCGGGTACCTCTTGAGGAGCGCCACCAGCCCGGGGAGGGCACCCGCGTTGGCGATCCTGTTCTGGTGCTTCTCCTTCGACGCGAGCAGCCCGATGGCGTAGCACGCTTCTTTCTCGATGTCCCCGATCCCCGGCGCGCGGTCCTCGCCGATGTCCTTGGCGAGGTTGAGCAAGGGCACGATGGCCTCAACCGCGTCGGCGCTGACGACGAGGTCCACCATCTTGTTCTCCTCCTCGGGCTGGACGGCCCCGGTGGACGGCGACGGGGTATCCTTGGCGAGCTCCGCGAGGGTCCTGACGCTCTGCTTGAGCGCGACGAACATGTTCCGGTCGTCCGGGTCCTGCGTGATCTTCACTCGCGTCTCGTTGATCATCGCCACCAGTTTCCTGTGCTCGTCAAGCGCGATGAGCGCGCCAGCCGCCGCGCGCTGCACCTTGTTGTCGCGGCGCTCCAACAGGATCCTCAGCGCGCTCACGCCGCTCGTCTCGCCCGTGCCGATCGGTTTGCGGAAGAGGTCCTTGAGCTCATCGTTGTCCGCCACCATCTTTTGCACCGCATCCGCAGCCCTGCGAGTCACCTCGTGCATGAGCCCCGACGTCCCTTCGTGTCGCTTCCGTGTCGCCGCCGCCGCGTCGCGGGTATCCGGCTGCGGCAGGTCCAGCATCCTGACCAGCGCCGTGTAGGCACCCGCGTTGGCGATCTTCGCCCTCCTGGCCTTCTTCTTCTCCTCCTCGTCCTTACTTCCCGCTCCGAGCAGCACGGAGAGCGCGGTGCAAGTCTCCTTGTCCAGCTCGGCCAGCGACCTCGGCTTGCACTGCTCCCAAACCTCGTGCACAGTGCCGGGGTTGAGCTGCCCAACCTTCTGGCTCTCGTTCGGGTACTCGCCCTCCTCGCGGTCGCCCAAACGCTCGTACGTGCGGTACCTCGTACCCACCTCCAACGCCTTCTGCAGCGCCTGCGTCGCACCCGCCTCCACCAGGATATCCGAGTGGTCCCCGCAGTGCCGACCGAGCTCGCCCACGTGCCGCGCCCAACGCTTGAGCTGATCCACGGATCGATCGTCCGGCCAGTGTGGGTCCACCGTGCCGTGCTTGAGCACCTTGGCCGCCTTGGCCGGAGATTTCGGTTTGGAGTCCAACTCGTCCGCGGTGGCGATGTACCGGTCGCACCGCTCAATCAACCGGCCCAACACGAACTCGTGCTCGTCGAGGGCGATGAGAGCGTTGGCCACAGCGCGCTGCACCTTGTTCTCCCGCGGGTTGAAGTGTCGGTCCAGGAGCGTCCACAGCTTCTCCACCATCGCGCCACTCGGGGTGGACCCGGGCACTATCGGGGGCTTGGCATCGTTCGAGGGTCCGGTGGGTGTCGGTGAAGTCACGGCGGTCCCTCTCAGAGTCTTTTTAGATCCCTCCGGGTCGTGCACCGCAATCTTCTGGATGGCATCCGCGGCTCGCCTGCAAATCTCCTGGCCGAGCGCCTGTGCGGCGTCGATGAACTTTCTGAACTTGTTGTCTGGGGAGCAGACGAACCGCGGGCACTCCAACGCGTCCACGAGCTGGGGCATGGCGGCGAGGTTATCCTTGGAGTTCTTGCCGATCTTGTGCTTGCTCGTCTTTGAGAGGAGCTCCTTGGCCTTGGTGGCGTGGCGCTCCAGGCTTTCGGCGCTCAGAAGCCCGCCGGCCTCGGCCGTGACCGCGCCATCGTCGAGTCCCTTCACGATTGGCGTCATGGCGTGCAGTGCGGCGTGCGCAGCCTTCACGCACTCCACCAGGTTGGGCCTCGTGGCTTCGCACTTGCCCTTCAAGTCACCCATCGCGTTCTCGAGCTCCTGGAGCCTGCTCTGGACGGTGGGGCGGGACAGCGGCGACTGCGCCTCGCTGGTTTTCAACGCCGCGCGCTGCGATTAGAGGGGGAAAGGGTGGGATTTTGATTGCGTCAGATCGGTGCGAGGGAGAACACCGCGCGGTCGCGGCGTCGTGGCGACGCGCTCGAGGCTCTTTCAAATAAACAGACTCGGGTGCACGGCACTCTGGAATCTCACCTCCGCCGAGCCCGGCGCGGGGCTGTCCGTCTTCGAGGGTTCGATGCCCGCATCCTGGGCCTTCCTCTTCTGGTTCCTCGACGCCCTCGTCGAGGATTTCATCCTTCCGGGAGCCCGACACGAGCGGCTCCGTCCACCAGATCTGACCAGTCTTGTCTCGGCAAACGGAAAATAAGGAGAGAGTTCGAACCGGGCAACCGATTTACAATCTCGCGGCAAAAAGGGTTCGTTTTACTCAAAAAGGAGGGTTCGCGATCCTCAGCCAATCTGCGGTCGACGTGGAAAGTGTGCGCCGTCCTTTATTCAAGCTCTAAGGTTTGACGCAGCGCCCGCCGCTGACGACGGTCACTTCGCGAAGCACGGCCCGGACGTTCGTGGGTTTCCCCCGAGCCGCACCGGACTTTTCGCGAGTCACCCGAGCGTCACCGAACCCGCGACCACCGGGACCGATGGCCGCCTCACTCCTCGCGCCCCGCGCGACGGTTGCGCCGAGACACAGTGTCGGGCGCCACGTGACTGGGCGGAAATGGGCGCCCGCTCGCGCCGCAACCCGCGTCGCGCTGCGACCGTGGGCGGCGCCCAAGTTCGGCCGCGAGGCTGTCCGCGCGTTCGCGCTCTCCAGGGACGAGGAAGACTCCTGCGACGAGGACGACGAGGACGACATCCGCTGCGAGCTCGACAGGTGAGAGAGCCCGCGCCGCCCGTTATTCGCTTTGAACCGCCGTCGAATTCTCCGAGCGCCGCGGACTTCCATGCTGACCTTTCCCGCCTCTCTCGAAATCGTAGGATCCCCGGCGACGGCAACAAGTTCACCAGGGTCATGCTCAAGGTGAGCGGCGAGGCCCTCTCCGGCACCAGCGGGTTCGGCATCGACCCCGAGGTTGTCCAGAGCATCGCCCGGGAGGTTGCGGAGGCGAGTTTGGCTGGCGTGCAGGTGGCGGTGGTGGTCGGCGGCGGCAACTTCTTCCGGGGCGCGCAGCACGAGGGCAAGGGCTTGGACCGCGCGTCCGCCGACTACATGGGCATGCTCGCCACGGTCATGAACGCCATCAACCTGCAGGCTGCGGTCGAATCCAACGGCGTCCCCACGCGGGTCATGACGGCGTTTTCCATCCAGGAAGTCGCCGAGCCGTACATTCGCAGGCGAGCCATACGTCACCTGGAGAAGGGCCGCGTCGTCATCTTCGGCGCGGGAACCGGCAACCCTTTCTTCACCACGGACACCGGCGCCGCCCTACGAGCCGCGGAGATTGGCGCGCAGTGCGTGTTCAAGGCGACCATGGTGGACGGCGTGTACGACTGCGACCCGCGGAGTAACCCGGATGCGCGTCTGTACGAAAACCTCACCTACGAGACCGTGCAGCGGCTGGGTTTGGGCGTGATGGACCAGACGGCCATCACCCTGTGCCAGGAGAACGACATCCCGGTCGTGGTGTTCAACCTGAACAAAGGCGGCAACATCGTGCACGCACTCCGCGGCGGCAAGGTTGGAACCCGCGTGTCGTCCAAGGTTGACCAGCCCTCTTCCGGAAGCGGTGCCAAGAGTAACGGAGCCAAGCGCGGGGCTGAGCAGAAGGGGGACGCGGCGAAGAAGTGAGGATACGATTATAGCCAAATGAAATGCATAGTTAACGTATTGCAAAGCACAAGCGCCCTCGACTGTGTAACTGCGGTAACTCGCGCGCGGGGAAGGGTCGAGGGTGACGAGACGCGGGTTTTGCGACGGACTTAGATGGACCATTACAAAAAGTGTTTTTTAATCGAAGAACGACGACCGCGAGGGCCGTGGCTCATCCCTCAAGTGGACGCGGGGTGAACACAGACATCCAACCTTGTTTCGAGATTTAGTCGAAGAGGTCGAAGTCCATGGCCTCCTCCTCCTCCTCCTCCTCGGGCTCGGGCGCGGCGGCAGCGGCATCGCCACCACCACCGCCGCCGGCAGCGGCACCGCCGCCACCGCCGCCGCCACCGCCACCGCCGGCACCGACGTTGGCGACGAGCTCGTCGACAGACTTGGTGGCGAGGAACTTGGAGAAGAGCATGGTCCAGTAGGGCTCGATGGTGACACCAGCGGCCTTGATGATGGAGTCCATCTTGTCACCGGTCACCTCCTGACCATCGTCAGAGAGGATGAGCGCGGCGTAGGTGCAAGCGAGGTCACCAGACATTATTCTGCGCGTTCGGAGGAGGGGAAGTCGGAGGTCAGCGCGCGGTGTTCGGTTAAAAACGGAAACCCTAGAGCTCGGCCCGATCGAGGTCCGAGAGGCCTCCCGAGGGGGTGCGACCGTCACAGGAGGTCACCACGCGTGCGCGATCGATGAATGACACGCATCGCGCCGTGCACTGCCCTCGCGCGGGTCACAACCGTCCTCGCGACGGCTCGGGAGGCGTCCACCGGCCCCACCGTGGACGGGAGAAAACCAAACCCTGGTTCATCCCGCGTCCGACGGAATGACGCGGCAGGAGACGCGGGCGTACGCGCGACGCGTGGTCGCGGACGTGGTACTCACCGTGTATATAAATCGCAGGCGGCACGCGAGGTGCTTTAACCGTAAGGGGCTTGCGAGTGCGTCTCGAAGAAGGGAGACCGCGCCCGCGCGTCGAGGCTTAAGCTCAAACTGAGATTCCTCGAGAACTGTCCGTCCGTCGCGACCGACCGCCTCAAAAAAATTCAGGCGCAGCCCTTTAACCACCGCCAGACTGCCACGCTTCTTTACTATCGACCGAGCTACGCAAGATGGCCAAGCGTCTAATCCCCCTCCTCGACCGCGTTCTGGTCGAGAAGATCGTCGCTCCCACGAAGAGCGTGGGCGGCATCATCCTCCCGGAGTCGGCCGTGTCGAAGGTGCGTCTACAGGAGCCCCCACGGAACAATCGCCCAATCGGCGCCCACCAATCGTCGGCCCAAGCCTCCTCCTTCTGTCCATCCCACACTGACATTTCCTCGTCTTACCTCGATCGTGTCCGCAGATTAACGAGGCTAAGGTCCTCGCGGTGGGCCCGGGCAGGCGCGCGGCGCAGAATGGCGAGATCATTCCCATGGGTGCGTCCCGATCTCGCGCCACCGCGACACGTTTTCCGAACCCTTCCATTGCCCAGCCCACCACCGTACACGTCGGGGCGAATCTCTTGCTGACCTTCCTGAATCCCATCGTTTCGTTCCGTTCGTGCAGGTGTGAAGGTTGGTGACAGCGTGCTGCTGCCGGACTACGGCGGTCAGAAGGTCGACCTCGGGGAGAAGGACAAGGAGATCTTCCTCTACAGCGACCAAGAGATCCTTGGGGTGGTCGAGTCCAACTAAATATTGTTTTTCTCTCATCGGATCGTCGGTGCGAGAACAGTCGTCGCAGTGAAATATGTGACTTCACATTAATCAAATATAAGCGTGCTTACTCAAACAATAACCTTTTGGTTGGTCTTTCAAGAATTGATTGCGTCGCCCAGGGCACTCACTGTCAGTGCCCTTCGCGACTCCCTTTTCGCCATCCTCCTCCCCGTCTCCCGCCTCCACCCTCTCTCTATCTCCACCCAACCTCACGTCTACGTACGTTTAGTAGGGCTTGCGCGCGGCGTGGTAGATCTCGATGTACTCGAGCGCCGGCCTGTTCCAGCTCCAGTCCTGGGACATGCAGTTAGCCTGCAGCGCGCGGAAATCCTTGGGCTTGTCGTACGCGAGGTTGATGGCGCGGTCGAGGGCAAAGTCAATCGCTCCGTCGTCCGTCCCGTCAAACGAGAACCCGTTGGGCTTCATGCCCTCCCACTCCGCCTTCTTGTGATCGACGTCGTAGTCGAACACGGTGTCGTTCAAACCGCCGGTGCGCCTCACCACGGGCACGGTACCGTACCTCATGGCGATGAGCTGCGAGAGACCGCAGGGCTCAAACATGGACGGCACGAGCAGCAAGTCAGAGCCGGCGTAGATGAGGTGCGAGAGCGGTTCGTTATAGTACAGGTGGAAAGCCATGAAGTCGTGGTGGTTCTGCTTCAGCTCGTGGAACATCATGTCGAAGTCCTGCTGGATGGTGGGATCCGGCGCGGTGCCGAGGAGGATCACCTGGCATCCACGCTCGAGAGCCCTCAGGATACCGCGCCTGATGAGGTGCACACCCTTCTGCGGCGTGAGGCGGGTGACGATACCCACCATGGGAACACCGGGCTTGTTGGGGATGTTGCTGTACGCGCAGAGCGCCTCGCGGCACGCAGCCTTGCCCTCGATGACCTCCGTCTCGTCGTAGTACCTGGGGAGGAAATCGTCGTTGGCGGGGTCCCAGATGTCGGGGTCGATGCCGTTGACGACGCCGTGGAACTTGCCGATGTTCTCCTGGATGGACTCGTGGCCAGCCACCTCGTCTCTGTACGTGCGGGACACGGTGGTGGCCGCCTGGGAGTAAGTCATGGCCTCCTGGATGAGCTCCGCGCCGTAGTTGAGGTTGTGAATGGTGAACACGACCCGCGGGTTGTTGAGACCGTATGGGGCGTAGTCCTCCCAGTACGCCTTAGCGCAGGCCGCCGTCTGCCAGTCGTGGGCGTGGATGATGTCCGGCTGACGCTTGGTTTGCAGCATGAACTCGAGCGCCGCCTTGGAGAAGAATCCGAACCTCTCCGCGTCGGTCATGGGGATCTCGAGGTAATCGGTGCCGTAAATCATGCCGACGCGGAACATGCCGTTCTCGGGGTCGATGAAGTAGGTGTCGATGTCCTCAACCTTACCGTGGTACACGCGGTTGTACGTGGCGCCCCAGCTGAACCCGGTGATCTCCGTGAAGTCCTGGATGGAGGTGTAGTCGAGGGTGTCGTACTTGGGGAGGACGACCTCAACCTTGTGACCCTCCTCCTGGCACGCGCGGGCGAGGGAGGTGACGACGTCGCCGAGACCGCCAACCTTGGCGATGGGCGCCATCTCGACCGAGATGGACATGATGTGGAGGGCAGGCTCCATCAGCTTCTCGCCGGTGACCTTGTCGACACCACCCTTGATGTCGACGTGGTAGTCGAGGCGGTTGTTGTTGTCGAACGCCCCTTTGCCGTCGGGCTTGGACGCGAACACAAAGTCCATCTTGAACGTGTCGTCGGGGACGGTGAACTCGGCGGAGACGTGCGACTGACCCTCCTGGCCGACCATCTTGATGGGGCCGATGTTGTCGGGGTGGGTCCACCTGTTCCAACCGCCGATGATGTACACCTCGTTGGACGCGGCCAGGTTGGTGTTCCGTGGGTTGTAGTGGACGCGCACGGTCTGGCCCGCCCGGGGCTCGGGGGGGTCGACGTAGAGCACGTGCTCGCGCTGCCTGCGGGTCACCTCGGCAGCCTTGGCCTTGGCGATGCCGCGGAGGAAGTCGCGACGCTCCTTGCGCTCCTTGGCGCGCTTCTCGCGGACGATGCGCTCCTCGACGAGCTGGTAGTAGAGGTCGGCGGACTTCTCGTAGCGCTCAACCTCAAGGATCTCCTCGGCGCCGTCGCAGGCGCAGTGGTAATCCTCGCGGTTGTTGTTGTCGTACTCGTGGCCACCGTCGCTGAAGACAAAGTCCATGACGAAGGCCTCCTCGGGGATGTCGACCTCGCACTTCTGCCACCAGGATCCCTTGACGGCCTTGACCGCCTTGCCGTTCACCTTGAAGCGGCCCTTCACCGGGGTCATCTGAGTCTTCTCGGGGAACTCCCAGTTGTTGCAGCCGCTCTGGCAGGTGATCGAACCGTACTGCTTCACACCCGCCAGGCAGGTGGCGGCGGCGTTGTAGTAGATAGTGATCTTCTCGCCGGGGACGGGCTCCGCGGGCTCGAGGTGCCAGACTTCGCCAAGCTTGGGCTTAGTGCCCGCCCTGCAGACGTTGAGAAGGTGGCCGATGGTTTCCTCAGCCTGCCTCCTCGCCTCGGCCCAGTCCTCGGCGTTGCCCTCGCCGGATTCGACGAGCTTTTCGATCTCCTGGCAGGCGCCGAGGGGATCGTCCTCGGCCTTCTGTCGCATCTCCTCGAGCCTGGCGGCGACGGCGGCCGTCGCGGCAGCCTCAGCCTCCTCCTCGGCCTTCTTCTCGGCAGCGATCCTCTCAGCCTCCGCCTTGGCGGAGGCGGCCTCCTCGGCGGCAGCCTTGGCCGCGGCAGCCTCCTCAGCGGCGGCCTCCTTGGCCGCGGCGTCGTCGGCGATCGCCTTGGCCGCCTTGGTTTCAGCGTCATTCTTGTCGAATATGGCCTTCTCGACCGCAGCCTTCGCGGAGGTGGCGCGGTCTGTGGCGGCCTTTTCGGCAATCTGCTTGTCGGCCGCAGCCTTCTCGGCGGCGGCGAGGTCAGCCTCGTACTTCTCGTGCGCAACCTGGGCGGCGTGGGCACGGAAGGCGTCGGGGTCCGCGGAGGTGAGAACGTCGATGGCGGCCTTCGCCTCGGTGGCCTCGTTTTCAATCTGGCGCTTGATCACGGCCATCTCCTCGGCGGTCTCGATCGCCTTGATCACCGCCACGGCAGCCTCAAGGGCGCCGCGCTCGGCGACGGCGGAGATCTCGGAGGCGGCGGCCATCTCGGTGGCGGATTGGGCCTCCGCGATGGAGTCGGCGGCCATCTTGGCCTTAGCCTCGGCGCCGAGAACGAGGGTCTGGTTGGTAAGGGCGTTCCTGGCGCGAAGCTTGGACGAGGTCTCAGCCTTGTTTACCACCTGGAGGCGGGCGAGCTCAGCCTTGGCGGCGCCGAGAGCCTTGGCCTTGGCCTCGGCGATCGCCTTTGCCCTGGCGTCAGCCGCAGCGGCGGCTTCAGCTTCGGCGGACTTGTAGACATCAGCCTTGTCCTTGTAGGCGCCGGTGGCGCCCTTGATGGCCTCCGCGTTCTCCATGGCAGCCCTGGCAGCCCTGGCGGCGGCGTCGGCGGCAGCCTTGGCCTCAGCCTTGGCGCGCTCCTGAGCCTCCTTCTTGCGGATGTGCTCCATGGAGCCGACGTCACCGGTGACGAGGGCGGCTGCCTCGAAGTCTTCGATGCCCGCCTCAGCCTCCTGGGCGCCGACGTTGGCGGTGACGAGTTCCTTCTCCTCGGCGCCGCCGAAGGCCGCGGCGAGCATGGCCGCCTCCTCATCCTCCTCGGAGAGGGTGGTGGCCTTGCGCTGCTCAACCTCGTTGGCCTTGCGCTCAGCCTCGGCGAGGTAAGCGGCCTCGGCCTCGGCGGCGGCCTGCGCAGCCTTGGCGTCGATCTCGGCGGCACGCTGCGCCTGGGTCTGAGCCTCCGCCTCCGCCTGCGCGGCGGCAGCCTCAGCCTGGGCGAGGGATTCAGCCTCGGTCTTGGCCTCCATCTGGGCGGAGAGCACCTGCGCCTCGGCGGACTCCTCGGCCGCGGCAGCGGCGGCGAGCGACTCGGCCTCGAGCTGCTCAGCAGTAGCCTCAGCGGCCGCCTGGGCAGCCTGCTGGGCCTCCTGCTTCTGCATAGACTCGAGCTCCTGCTTGGCAACCTCGTCAGCCTTCGCCGCGGCAGCTTTCTGGTCCTTCTGGGCGAGGGCCTTGGCGCGGACGTTCTCCTCGAGCTCCATGATGTGCGCGAGCTCCTGCTTCTTCTGGAGGAGCATGGTCATCTCCTGCTGCTTCTTTTCGAGGTCAGCCTGGGGCGCGTTCTTGAGCTTGAGGTTCTCCATCTCGAGCTCCTTGAGCTGAAGAAGAGCCTCATTCTCACGCTTGAGCCTCTCCAGCTCCTTGCGCGGATCGCGCATCTCCTGGCCGTTGGCGGCGGCGTTGGAGGTGGGAGGAGGAGGGGGGGTAGCCATGGACGCGCCGGTGGCGGAGGGCATCTTGCCCGACTTGAGATCAGCGATCTTCCTGCGCATGGTGCGAACCTCTGAAGAGCTGGGGGCGGGGGTATCCGGGGAGAGCATCGCGCGAAGCTGGTTCTCGGCGCGAGCGAGCTCCTGGTCCACGTTCACGCCGGCGGCGGTGACGATGGAGGTGCGGTCGGTTTCGGACGAGACGGAAAGTCCATCCTCGACGCGACGGTGGGAGAGGGCGCGACGGCCGCCTGATGATGGAGGGGAGGGGTGGGGGCGACGCGGTGAGTTTTTTTATCCAATTTTCCCTGGTAAATTGTCGAGTGGCTCGGGTCTTGACCCACTGGCTTTGTTCGGCCGGGAACGTCGCGGCAATCGCGACGCGGGCGTAAAGAGGGGGTAAAACTCACCTCCAGGGGCCACTTTGGGAGCGGAAGACCGCTGGGAAGCCTGCGTGAGAGAGGGTGGGGCGCAATGCGTCAGTCTCGCCGCCGCGGTTTTTGTGGTTTTGTAATCCTTCTTTCGTTTCGTGGTCGAGGGATCTGCGGCGTTTCGGACGGCGCGCACCTTGGAAAACCTTCCGGCACGGCGCTCGCCGCCAGTGGCGGCGGCGTATATGCCAGGATTCACCGCGACGGTGGAAATGGCTGGCGCCATTTGAAGTGTATCGCGTGTGGCGGTGGACCCAGAATGACCGCGCGTGGGTGAGAAACGACCACCTTTATTCTCACACTCACATCCCTCATCCACACCACGATTTTGTGGTTATTTCACAGCCGTGGACTTTACACCGTGAAGAAGCGGCTCACAATTGAGTTTTGGGCAGTCTGATCAAATCAAACCACGCCATTCCCGACGGTTCGAGGCCACTTCAACGGAAAGATCGTATTTTGGCAATTTTGATGGAACCGTAAAAACTGCGCTCCTTGAGTCTATTTTTTAGTTCGTATGGGCAATTAGAGTGACGTGTTTTTTCACATACGGGGGTATCGACGGAAGACGACGATCCAAACCACAGCCTTTACTCCCGCCATTTCCACCACGAACCGCCAATGAAAACATAAACAGATGCCAGTGTGGCGTCCACGGTGCGAAAACACTATCCATTCAGACTGAAAAAGCTGTTGCGGAATCCTCGGTCGCGACTCTTCGAGGGCTCGGAAAGATCTCGGGAGGAGAGATGGGACAGAGACCTCTGCGAAAACACCAAACGCCGATCGAGTCGAGTTTCCACTGCTCGGCTCCAAGCCGGGGACCGGTGTTTTCCCGAACCCAACTGAGGAGAAGCGATTTCCTGCGCCGGCACTACGGAGACGCGACGGGCGTTCTCGAACAGGCGGATCGACCGGGTATCGTAACGCATCATGAGCTGCGCGGCCTTCACGTTGACGGCGTCGATGCCGCGCGTCGCTCGCGCGGCGCGCGTCGACGCCAGGCGGACTCCCACCACGTCATCGTGGAACGCGTCAAACGGGGGGCGGGGCGGGCGCGCGGTGTTCGCGTTCGGCAGCGGCCGAGCGTGCAGGGCGCAGCGGCTCAGGATGCGCACCGCGCTCACAAGAGTCGAGAGCAGCGGGGACGAGGAGGAGTCGACCGGTGGGGACGCGGCGGTGAACGCGGAGGGTGGGCTCAAGGACAACCAGGTTCAGCTCCCGATGCCTCGGCGACGCGCGGAGCTGACGTTCACTTGCAACAAGTGCGAGCAGCGCGGCACGAGGATGGTCAACCCGGAGGTGTACAAAAAGGGCACCCTTTTCGTTCAGTGCCCGAACCCCGACTGCGCGGTGTGGCACAAGATCGTCGATAACCTCGGCCTCATCTACGAGTTCAAGGATGATGTGGAGGAAGACGCGTGACGTGTGTTGGGGTCTTCTCCCGCGCGCGTGTGTTGGGGTTCAGACTTAGTCCGTCGATAGCTCAGCTAGCAGCTAGTAGAACGTAGAGAGCTTTTACGAAACGCAGGAAAATCGTAGACCGGCGGTCATCTCGACGAGCTCCCTTTGCACCCTATCATCATTACCCAATCACCAAAGCACGCGACCATAAAACCAAAAGGCAACGTGGCCGAAATCCCCCACCTGCACTGCGTTTAGCCCAGCCGCACGAAATCATGAGTCACACGAGTGCGAACGCGGCGAAGGCAGTCGGCCACACCAATGTGACGTATCGCGGCGCTTCCCGCCGCGCATCTCGTCACGTTCGATGGGTCAGAACCAGCGCCGAGGCGGGTCCGGGTTCGACCGCCGAAAAACTTGGCGTCGTCATCGTCGACCACGGCTCGAGGAGGAAAGCGTCGAACGACCTACTGGTGAGCTCGCCGTCCCCAATCCGTGAATAGTACTACACCTCGTGTCGCGATGTACCACTCACGCGTTCCATTCGTCTCGCAGGAAGAGTTTGTGAGGATGTACAGGGAGGAGACCGGTCGTCCCATCGTGGAGCTGGCTCACATGGAGCTGTGCGAGCCCAGCATAGACGTCGCGTTCTCGCGGTGCGTCGAGCAGGGAGCGACGCTGGTGGCGGTGAGCCCGTTCTTCCTGTCACCCGGGAGGCACTGGCAGGAGGATATCCCCGCGCTCACCGCCGAGGCTGCGTCGAAACACCCGGAGGTTGGGTACTTTGTCGCCGCGCCGCTCGGGCTGCACCCGCTCATGGCGTCAATCGTGGAGAGCCGGCTGGAGACGTGCATGGCGCACCTCACGACCGGCGCGGGTAAGTGCGACGTGTGCGACGGGACGAAGTTCGGGTGTAAGCTAGTCAAGGGCGCGGCGAGCGAGTGATCGGCAGCGTAGCAGTTCGTAATAGCCAGACACCATCTTCCCTATTTTTCAAAGACTAAATCCAGCTATTGTACCATAAGCCCAACCCAAAAGCGACTTAAGCCTGGCCAGCGGCGGCCTTCTTCTTCTGCCAGAGAAGGTCGGTGGCGGAGTCGCCATCACCCTGAGATAGGAAAGGGAAGGATCGAGCCGGTCAGAGAATGTCCAGGAAGGCTAGGAGGCGACGAGCGGCGAGAAATACGGCAGGGGCGAGCCGGGGGGCGATTTTCCAGCTTGGAGAGGCTCCCGGGCGCGGCGAGGCGCCGCGGCGATGGGTGGAAAACACGCGTCCGCATCGCACACGTTGCGAAAAGACGTGAACGTCACCGTGCCAGCCTCTCCACGCCGAATTCACCGCCCCGCGGCGCTCTAACCACCCCGCGCGAACCCTAAGAAGAAGATTTGGAACCGAGAAAACCCTAGCCGTACGACCCCGTAAGGCTACTCGCGCTCCCCCTTCGGAGCGCGAGCGTGCCCGCGACCTCCAGCGTCGGCGGGCGGTCGATTGAGGCTACGCATCGTCATTTGGGCGTAGGTCGCGTCTAAGTTACTCACCATGTTCCTCACGTAGCCGGAGAGGGCGATGACGGTGGACTTGCCATTGAAGACACCGGACTGGTCGAGGTGACCGACGTTGATCTGCACGGAAGCGTGGTCCTTGGCCTCGATGAGGCGGTTGGTCCAGCTGCACTTGCGGGGGATGTAAAGGTCGACGTTCTCACCCTCTTCGTTAAGCATCTTGAAATGTGTTGACTGCTCGCGCTGGTCAAAGAGACCGTCGATGGCCGGCGCACTCGGCAAAACTTTTCCTCAGGTTCAGAAATTTCCAGGAAGTGAAACTTTGTTGTAAAGGCAATTAATCTTCGGTGCTTACACATGTACAAGAGTGCGTCGATCCCACATTTTCATATTACGACCTGATGTTTCCATTTCTGACTAAAACTACTGCTGGAGCCGAGCCAACATTTTTGGGCCCGGCTCCAAATATATCACCCTCAACACGCCATCATGACTCGCTCGTCCTCCTTGACCTGCCTCAGCACCTCGTTCACCATGAACACCGAGAAGACGGTGCACGTCACCCACACCGACAGGAACTTCCCGCTGCTCCCGCGCTCCTTGATCTCCACCTGGTTCTCCCTCGATATCTCGCACCCGCACACGTGGCCGATGATGTCGCAGATTTCGTCCAGCGCCTCGTCCTGGCCGATCAGCTCCTTGCGCCCGCTCACCTGGAAGGTGTACTCCGTTGGAAACTGCGTGAGGGTGTCCAATATCTGACCCTCCTCGTGCTCGGTGCTGGTCCCGATCGGGTCGTACTCTCCCCGCATCGCACGCACCGCGACGTCGAAGCGGGTGGCGCCAAACTCGTTCAGAACCTTGCCGGTCTTGGTGTCCACGAGGTCGCCGTCGTCGTTGAGCACCAAATCTTTGAGCGTGTCCGGGATGAGCTCCGGGGGGATCTCATCGGGGATGTCGTCTATGCTGGATCGCATCGCCACGGAGCCCCGGCCGCGGACGGAGAGGCGCGGAGATTTACTCGTCAGAATCTTGCCCCGGTTTCCCGGACCACGCGCCCTCTGGGGGAGGCCGGCTGCCAGTGACGAACCGCGGTCCCGGGCACCCGCGAGTGTCGCAGCCGATCCAGCGCACGACAGATCGACAGTCCGATGGGTCATCGCACAGATCGCCGCCATGACGTGTAAACGGAGGCGCCGACGCGGACGTGACGTGCACAGGTATTTCTGAATCCGCCAGTTGTCGCCCGTCCGAGCTCGGGCTGGAAGATTGCCGCGCAAAAGCTCCCGTCACCTGAGGGTAAAAAAGCAGTGAGCTGGGAGGAGGAAAAATGGCAAAATCAAACTGAAACGCCCTCTCGCATTTGCCGGGACCAGCTGAAGTTTTTTAAGCCGTTGTTAATCGTGTTTTGGTTATCGGCAGAGCCGAGACAGTCGCCCTTCGGCACTTTATAGGGCGACGAGGCGGTACTTAGACCGTGCATCGTCGACGCATCGATATATCGACGCGAAGACGCGTGTTGTGCATTGACATCATGCGTGACACGTGAGAGAGCGGCGCTCGAGGACAGCGACTGAGGACGGAGGAAACAATCGCCCGACTCGCCAAACACCCGGGCGCCGCGTCATCATGAGGCCTCGCGGTGGGATGTCGCCCCGTTGGACGGTCCCGCTGCTCGCGCTGATCTGCTTGCTCTGTGCGAGTCCGGTTCAACCGCGCTCGTTCGGGAACTGCAAGAGTCTGTGCAACATCAACAAGGGGCGCGGCCTCTGCCTGGTGAGGACAAACGGCACCCATAAAGCACAATTTCCACCTTCCAACATCGCGCGCTGCCCCGCCCGTTCCCGCGGACCCACGACCTTCACCGACACCTTCTGACTCTTCACATCCCACGCCCCAACCGTCGATATCTCGCAGGAGGACGGAACGTGCGCGTGCAAGGACGGATGGACCGGAGAGGGATGCTCGCACGCGACTCCGGGCGTTTCCAAGGAACGTCGACGCGACGGTACGTACGGCTATTCCTTCACCACGGAGGCGGAGAAGGGCGTGGGCGCGGCGGTTTTCGACCCGCAGAAGAAGGTATTATACGTATCCGTGTACGATGCCGCGGCGGGAGCGGATACTGTGTTCGAGGTGGATCCCATGAACCCCGCCACGTTCACGGCGAGCTCGCTGACGTCGCGCGGCTGGGGCGTGAATGGTCCCAACCGAGCGGATGGCGCGTCGAAGCAGCCCGCCGCGCTCACCCCTGACGCGGGATACTGCGGCACGGCGACGGGTATTCAGACCGCGGCTGGGTGTTCCGATGAAACGCACCCGAGGGCTCACGGACATTACAACGCCACGCTTTCCGGCGGATGGTACTCAGTATTCAGGGGCCTGGCTCTCGACCTGAGCGGTTCCCTGACGGGCGTTTACGGCTCGCTGAACATGCACGGAGCCGCCCAGTCGGTGCCGTACAAGTTTAAGATCGCCAAGTACTACGGACGCGATTGTACCGGCTCTGCGTGGGACGACTGTGTCATCGGGTCAGGAGATGACCAAGGTCCGAGGGTGAATGTGACGAAGGACGGCATCCTCGACGCGATGGCGTCAAACGAGGTAACCGGCCACGTGGTTTACAAATACTCGCCAGATGACGGTACGTCCCAGGGGAAGGTTGGGATGCTGGCACCTGATCTGAGCGACTTAGCAGAGGTCGACATCGTTCCCACACTATTGGTTACGAGGGTCAGCGGTTCGTGTCCGTCATGCGCGACGCACCACGAGGCTCTGAGGTTCGAGACTGCGACGTACGCTAAGACGGCGGATGACAAAAACTGGGTGGTCTTTGCGGGCGCGGCGAGGATGGAGTCGGACGGCACCTCCTACCCGGCGCTGTTCAAGATCACCGCGGACCCCTCAGACTTCACCGCGGGTACCGGTACCGGTCAGGAGATGTACCTCGACGGGTCGAGTGAAGCGCTTAAGCTTCCAAGCGCGTGCGAGGGTGTGACTGACGCGAAGCAGGGTCGCCACACCTCGTTCACGGCGCTGACCAAACACGGGTCGTACGGGTACGCGGGCACCTCGGGTCGCGACGCTAATTGCGATGGATGCGAGCACCGTTCGGCGTGCGTGGTTATGTTCTCGCTCGACTACACCAGTGGGGATTCCCCGACGAATGTCATCGTGTTTGAGGGTGGTAAAGGAGGCCTGGAAGAGAAGGATGTCTGGGCCGCCGCGGTTGAGCCCGTCGGCGACATGGGTGCTGACGGTGGGTTCATCTACTTCGCAGTCGGTGACCGCTCGAACTCCGGTTTCGGGAGGATCGTCAAGGTCATGATCGGAGGGACGGATACGGCATCGACGTGCACATCGGGCTGCTTCAAGCGCGTGGGTACGTTCGAGGAGAGCGCTCCGTTCGGAGGCATCGTCCACGTCGCCGACCTCAACGGGATCGTGTCCCTCAGTCGGTCGTTTTCAAACACGACGTACACGAAGTTTTCAACCGCGTCGGTGACCTCCATATCTCCGCAGTTTGTCAGCTCGTCGACTTCCGGGACGGTCGTCACGATCCAAGGGACCGGGTTCTACTCTCCCTCGAATGACGACTCGACTTACAACGTGAGCTGCAGGTTCGGCCACACCTCCACTTTGGACTCGGACTTTCAGGAGGAGGCGTGGAGCGGCGCGACTTACGTATCTTCCACGGAGATTCGCTGCACGGTGCCCTCAGCATCTGATTCGATGACCTCAACCAAGACGGACAATCGGCAGACGTACACGGAACTCGAGGTTTCATTTGACGGGTTCCCCATCGATGGTGTCCCCGCGTCCGGGTCGCTCGATCCTTACTGGGGGAAGAGCATGTGGACTCGCCACAACGCGGTGGTCCTCTACTATGATGAACCGATCTTCGCCGCTTTCGACGTTGGACATGGCGACTATGGGAACAAGGTACTCTTCACGGGAGAAAACGAGACCAACGCGCCCGTCACGGTTCGAGTGTTCGGAGGGCCCTTCATCGACAGTGACGGCAGCGATGGTGGACCGGCACGTCTGAAGTGCAGGTACAACGGCGACGCCACGACGGACGTCGAGGCAACTTTCATCGCCGTAAACCAGCTGGATTGCCCGCTGTGCGAGGTCTCCACCGCGTCAGGGGTCGAGCGTTGCGGTGTACACGGAACATCGGGCGCAGCGCAGTACATCCCACTCCCATGGTTGGCCGGTGGAGAGCCCAAGGCCGACGTCGACGTCTCAATCACGATGAACGGTGTCGAATATCACGCCTCGGGCTCCACGGTTCTACACCTGTACGGATCACCCCACGGGCTGAACGTGCTGCACCCGAAATGCACCGAAGACGGGTTTTCCGGCGTGGTCACTGACGCCACGCTTGGCGTGCTGAACGGGGGTCAACGCTGCAGACACAACTTTCTCAGCTACCCCGGTAACGCCGAGGCTGACGGGACTATGAAACTCGACGCCGTCGAGGTGAGCTTGGCCGACGTGCAAGGGACGGTGATCAAAAACGACATGGGCGTGGGCGGTACGCGTGGATTCACGATTACAGCCGCAGTGAACGCGACTGGCTCCGAAGGATCCAGTAGGGACATCCTGACCCTGGACCCTGCTGGTGTGGAACGCGTAACTGTTGACGGAACCACAACTTTTGAACTCTCACTCAGCTTTGTCCCAATCCAGGGAGTTTACGAGATTTACTTCACCGGGGAGGATTGCACCGATGGATCGACCTGCACTGCTCTGAGTGCCACTAATTCGTTCAAATTTACGGTTCAACCCGGAAAAGCGGTTGGTCTTGATTTAGAACCCGGGAAAGCGGTCGGAACATATTTGACCGATTCCCAATTTCCTCCCGGAACCACAGTGGTAAACGCGTCTGAATCGGTCGAAATCGATTATTTGATGGTTTACACAGTCGACGCAGGCGGAAATCCACTGCTGTCACTTGACGCTGGAGGTAACTCAATCACAGCGGAATTAGTCACAACTGATACACATTCTAACGGAACCCATGTTGCGAGGAGTTCGGGCGCAACACTGAAAGGCACTGTAACGCAAACAATCATGGATTATAACGACGGCAAGTTGCAATTCATCGATCTGACTCTGGACTCCGCCGCTCCGTCTGGTCAGCGAATACCGAATCAAAATGATGTGATAACTTACGGAGAACCGTCCAGAGGGCCGCATGGGACCGATTCCAAATATCTTATTCAGTTCAGTACATCCTTTGACGGTAACACAGCTTATTCTCACGCTGTCGTGGAAATGCGCCTTGGAAAGGCGGTCTATTTGCGTGTAAATGACACGTACAGCATGGTAAGTATTGTTTGTTTCAATCCCTTCCCATCCTTTTAACGCATTCCGCGTGCTGCAGATTGAAATTGATGCCACCGAAGAAAGCATGCCCGTGCCGCGAAGAATAGAGATTGCGGCATACGACGGCGGCAATAATTGGTAAGCGACCGCGCTACGTATATTTCACTTTAAAACGCTTATCACTGTTGTTCAAAACAGGGTTGGAGCAAATGTTGATGATACAAACGTCACAGTTTCGAGCCCATCGGATCCCGCGTTAGAGCTCTCCGGGACGTTGATGACCGCGCTGAACATATCGACGGGAACTTGGTCGTTCGCAAGTATTGAGGAACCCATCAACGTGCACACGCCTCTTCTCAACGAATACACCTTGCGCTTTTCACCCGGATTTGAATCCAGCCTGATTCCGGTTGACCAGATTGTCAAAATCAATTTAGGGAGCAGGGGATATCAGCTTTCTGCCTCCCTGCCCGCTGGCTTTGGTCCGTTCGCAGCCGCAACCACTGTGCTCTTTGATGCGTTCGACGTGCAAGTCATGGACGCCGGTGGTAATTTCATGGGGAGTTCAGATCGTTACGCGAACATCGATACGTCAACTGTCATCAGAAAGATCAAATTGTCATCCCAAACTTTACAGTTGACAGGCACGACGACGCTTTATACAGCTGGAGATGGAAAGGCTACTTTTAATGCAGTATCGGCCTTGACGCCGAAGAATGGCGCGCACGTTTTCG
>Ga0209631_10002184_pt1 | contig 23725 bp, 20 predicted proteins | sample COG_08_FD_184752 | JGI IMG/M metagenome (GOLD analysis project Ga0209631, IMG submission 184752) | Pelagic Microbial community sample from North Sea - COGITO 998_met_08 (SPAdes) (version 2) | ecosystem: Environmental > Aquatic > Marine > Neritic zone/Coastal water | place: Helgoland, sampling... | reverse complement strand
TTGTTGTTGTTGTTATTGTTGTAATATGACGCCGACGGATTTTGGAAATCCTCCGTCGACGATGGTGTCTTCGGGGATCCATCGCCGGTGAATGAACCCGAGGAATTATTGTTGGTACTATTGTGGAGTCCACCATACTCGTTAGATGATGGCAAGGACGATGGAGCGTTCCCATTCATGACGAGTAAGTTTGTGTCCTTGGGAACCGCCCCGCACATGACCACGTTTACATTCGACGATTTCATCGATTCCGACAATCGTTTCGCGTGTTGTAAAGATCCTACTTTATTGAACACAACACCCGCAATCGAGAGTTCGGTATCAAATTCTTGGTATCCTCTCGTAACTGCGGCTATCGATCGTGCCATTGAGTCACAATCGCACACTAATATAACCGGAGCTTTCAGCCACTTTGCCATTTGCGCGGTGGAACCGTTTTCAGAGTTTGGATCGTATCCATCGAATAACCCATCGAGACCATCGACAATGGCCACGTCGCACTCGCTCGAAAATTTAGCTACGGTCGATATGTTATATTCTTTTGTCAACATGATACCATCCAAAGAATGTGATGGTCGGTTAATCGCTCGTTCGTGTCTTAAAGGATCGTTAAAATCCGGTCCAACTTTAAACGCTTGCACTCGTAATCCTCTTTGTTCTAAAGCTGCCATGAGACCTATGGCCAGAGTGGTTTTACCAACCCCAGCGGAGGTTCCACTGATGACAATTATCTTCATTCTTCCTCGCTTTACTTTCTTCTTCTTCTTCTTCTTCTTCTTCTTCTTTTATCTTCACGATGACGTGTAACAAACGAACAACATGATTTCATCAAGCATCACAAACACACTTTTCTCTGTCTCCCTTTTCTTCTCTCTTCTTTTTTTGAGGAATCGATTTCATGAGAAGGAAACCAAGAAAAAACCTCTCCTCTCTGCTTCGCGAGGAAGAAAGACACACAACAAATCCGTCACAACAAGCGCGGAAAAAAAAGTGAAAAGGGAATCATCATGTTTTCTTCTCTCTCCATGCGATCAGCGTTAGTCGGCACGTCGGTTCCTACCACGTCCACGAACAGTAGAGGTACGCGCGTGCATCGTTCGCGTCGCGCATAGTCCGCGCGAATTCCGGGCACATTTTTTGCGTCTTTTTTTTGCTCTTTTCCCTCTCGTCCGTCGTCGCATTTTCTCGGAGGCGTCGATTTGGGTCGACCGTGAGTAAGGAAACCGCGAGATACATCACTCAGAGAGCACACGAAGCGTGAATAAAGAGAGTAATCATATCCTATGGATACTTTTCTATCTTTGTATGGCGTCACGTGCACTTTGAGTGTTCGCGCGTGCGTTGCCAGGCGCATCTTCGCCAATTCGAAAACCTCAAGAGAAATTTGGGAAAGGAGGAGAAAAGGAGGAGGAGGAGGAGAGGTTTATCCACTTTTTTCTAAAATTTCTTTCTCCAAAACCAATTTGTTTCAATTACTCACTCTTCTTCTTCTTCTTCTTCTTCTTCTAAACAACAGCTCAACAAAAGCAAACGGTCGTGACCACGGTCGCTCGCTTGACGCCGAAAGAGGCGAAAAGACAGCAGCGCCATCGAAAAATCCGTTCCAGACTCACTGGAACTGCCGATAGGCCGAGAATTAGCGTGTACAGAAGCAACCAACACGTCTTTGTGCAAGTCATCGACGACGACGCGCAAAAGACTTTAGTTTCCTTAGGTACGCAGAGTCAAGAGGTCAAAGCGGTCGTTGGTTCCGAAGAGTGGAAGACGAAGACTGTGGCTGCGGCGAGTGAGTTGGGTAAGATGTTGGGTAAGAAGTGCGTCGACGCCGGCATCACATCTGCCGTGTTTGATAGAGGAGGATTTTTGTACCACGGCAGAGTAAAAGCCGTAGCGGACGGTTGTAGAGAGGCTGGTGTGGCTATCTAAGACAGAGTATATATATATGCATAGTTAAATCTTGACCATCACATATCGGGGGATAGATGTACTCATGCTTTGTTGTTAATATTTCACGAAAATCTTATTAGTCGATACATGTATTACACACACAGATTATAAATACGCGTCAAAGTTTCTCTTCCTCCTCTTTTTGCTTTTTTCCTTTCGCTTTCTCAACCACCAAAACCAAAAAACAAAAAAAAAATCGGACAAAAAAACGCATCGGACGGATATCTACTTCTTCTCCGCTCTTCTCTTCTACATCACACTTTAACTGCGCGCGCACGAAGAACGATTGAAACTTTGAAATATAATAAGAGAGTATAATAAAACATAATAACAATGAGCGCATCACTTTTCAATGCCGCGACGACGAGGACGACGAGTAGTATCACCTCTTCCTCTTCCTCTTCTTCTTTTTCGAGAAGATTACTTTCCACGACGACGACGTCTTCCTCTCTCAAGAGCACGACGAACAACAACAACAACAACAGAAAGGTTGGTCGTGGTGCCGTCGTCGTCGTCAATGCGGTGTACTCGGAGAAGAACTTAGGTTCTGCTACCGTCAGAGGTACGGTCAGAAAAAGCAACGAAGACAGATTAGCGGCGACGTTTAACCCAACTCCGCAACCAGGGAAACCTTCGGTAATCATATCTGCTTTGGATGGTCACGGAGGCGATGCCGTCTCGGATTGGCTCTCTAAAAATTTACATCAAACGATCACAAAGAATATGAATCCAGATAAATTTCCGTTGGAGGCGTTGTCGGAGAGTTGCATAGAGTGCGATGAAGTGTGCATTGCGCCCCCGGAAGGTTTTTGGGCATCCTTCGGCGAACGCGGCATCGGCGGCGCCAAGTGCGGCAGTACCTTGGCTTTAGCGGCAATCGTTGATGGCAATAAATTGTGCACGGCGAACGTCGGAGATGCGAGAGTTTTGTTAATCAGAGACGGGAAAGCGGTGCAACTTTCCGTCGACCACATTCCGGACGATGAAAACGAGAGAAAGAGAATCGACAGAGGAAACCCGAACTTGAGAAAATCGATGGTTGAGTTTACGAATGGAACGTGGAGAGTTGGCGGCGTTTTGGCGCTTTCGAGAGCGTTTGGTGATTCTTTTTTGAAAACTTCCGGGAAGTTCGAAGGTATCGGAGAGAAGAATGCCGATTATGGGTCTGGATTTGGTTTGAACGCGGAACCAGATTGCGCTTTTGAACAAATCACGGAGAAAGACACTTGGGTATTGTGCGCTTCCGATGGTTTGTTCGAGAACGAAGTCCGAGGCGGGGGTGGCGGTTTGACGAACGAAAAGATCGCGGAAATGTTGAACGCGACGACTGCTGACCCGCAAACCGTTGCCAAAGAACTCATCGCCGCCGCCGTAAAAGGTGGCTCCACCGATGATATCACGGTCCAGGTGTTGAAGCTCTAAATGTGGCACACAGGCGGAACAGAAGGAGAACGAAGCTTAAAAATTCTTGTTATTTAATATACACGTGCATAATAATTTATGAATCTAATTAAAGGTTACTTACAACGCATGAGCTCGCTAATTGTTGTTTCCTTCAGTGCATCGTTGCCGTATCGTTCAACAATAAACGACGTCCTTTCGTCGAATGTGCGAAACCACCACCTCTGCCGCCCTTTTGAGCGGACTCGTGTACGATAACTGAATTCGGAAGCTCTTCCGATAGCTTTAATAAACACTCTCGCTCTTTTATCCACGAGTGTCTGTTCGCTAAACCTTTGCTTGGCGGGCGAATAAACCCACCTGGACGTCCCCAATCCTTAGCTTTACCTAAATACTTCTTGAAATAATACCCGGTACCGAAAGTGAAACCATAGACATCGACTCGTGCGCACATGTGCATTGCGAACGTGATGCCCGCCATCCCGTTACTCATCCACGGTCGTCCAACATCCTTCGGCGCGTTTGTTTTGTGTACTTTCCAGTGTCCGTCGACGTACTTTTCCACCTTATCCGGCATTTGTTCTAATCTACACTTTCCCTTCGAGTTTTGTCCCTTGTACCACTTCCCTTCCCGAACGACGCAAATTTCTCCATCCTTCTCTGCGAATCCCGATCGGTCGCGATTTTGGAATCGAAGCGTCGTCTTTGAACCGACATCTTTCTCGTAGCCTTTGTGTGGTGCCTCGTTGAATCGAAAGACCGCAGTGTGTGCGTCAATTTCGCCGCCTAAGTTTGAGTTTCGCATCGTTCCCGCGGACCCTACAATCGCGCACGTGCTAAAGTCGTGCAACACTTTCTTGTTCTTCTTGTATTTCGGCCCAGCTTTCGGCCACTCTTTGAGCGGCGTCAAACACCAGTCTCCATCTTCTGGCTCCCTCGGCACGTCGCAATTTTCTCCATCTGGAAAGAACACCGGACATCTGCACTTACCGTCGATGCAAAACATTCGATCCCCTTGACAGTCAGACGTAGAAGAACAACTCCCAAACGTCGGCGGTTTCGGTTTCGTATTTTTCTTCGCGTTCGCTAACGCCAACTCGCTTATTTGTCCACCCAACAACACGCTCACTGAGCTGGACTCTTCCTCTTCCTCTCTTTCTAATTGATCTAAATCATCCGCCTCTGGGATTACGTCTAAAGATTTTCTGTTCTCACTCGTGTATTCAATCGCTTCGTTTCGTTTCTCTTGCAGTTCATCGATGGCTTTCTGCACGTGCGACATGCTCAGCTCCGACATGGATGCGAAGGACGATGAGGGTGAAAATGAAGAAGAAGCTTCAACGACATATATGAATGACAACAAAACGACGAGTAGTGCGCAATGAGAAAGGAAAAAAGATGGTGGTGATGATGATGATGAGAAGATCGCATGAATATCTCGTCCTCGCAGACGAGTTCGTGTTGTTGTTGTTGTTTCCATCATCGACATCTCTTTCACCTATTTTTTGTGAGGTTTGGACGACGTCTTTTGTGGTCGTTCTTCGCGAAAACGCGTCGCGAGCGAGCGAGTGATGGGAAAACCGTACTTCAAATGTGAGCAGTATGTGTAGTAGCAATAGATAGTATTATTAAAAGAGCGCGTGTGCAATCGAGTAAACACGACGACGACGACGCCACATTCCAAAGTAGAAAGAATAATGCGCGCTTAGTCTTTCTTTCGCCTTTCCGCTTCTTCTTCTTTTTTATTCTAACAAATATCCAGCCAAGAAGAACGCAAAGAATAAAGCCAAACCGCCGTAAATCAATTTTGACTTTTCGCCTTCGGTCATACTGTTCGTTCCAAACCCGTAACCTTGGTTTTGTTCGAAGCCAGCGACTTGTTTGCCGATGGATTTGAACTTTGTCTTGGACGCGCCGCACACCGGGCAGTTCCAGTCTTCTGGCAAGTCTTTAAACGGCGTTCCCGCGGAGACTGGATAGAAGTCGTCCCCTTTCTTTGGTGAATATTGGTACATGCACGATTGGCATCTGTTTCGTTTGATGAGGAGGAGGAACGATAGATGATGGATAAATGGATAGATAGAGAGCGTGATGAGTTTGTTGTTATTGTCGTCAATATTTTCGCTCCCTTGAAAAGATGATGACTGACAAAAAGAAGACAAAGAAGATAGAACAAAACTTCTCGGACGACGACTGACAGAAAGAAAGAGAGAATACAAAGAATAAAACGACTTACTCGTGTTCGCCGTCGCCTATGACCGCAAATTTCTCCTCCAACAAAGGGTTATCGCGATCTAAGACGCCGCCTTTACCTCCCGCGTTCGCCGTCGGTTTGAACATGTATTCATCTTCTTCGTTCTCCGTCGCTCTGATGACGACGTTTTCTCGGGTTCCTCGTTTTTGTTGTTTTTGTGTTGATGATGATTTATGAAAGGAAACGAAATTATTCGTTTTTGAGTTCTTGCTGATTAAACCACCACCCAAAGAAGGAATGGATGCGCTCGTCTTCGAGGAAGAAGAGGTGGAAGAGGAGGACGAGATGCGTCCTGCCACGACGACGGTGGAAGATGATGCCGCGAGCATGAACATCTTTTGTTCTTGTTGTTTTAAAGAGGTGTTTTGTGTGACGTTTTCTACGATTTTCTACGAGTGCTTATTTTTGTTTTTTCGCTGCTTTATTGATGACATCAGCACAAAGTCGAGTTTGCGGCTCTGGTTCTCCCTTTTCATTTTGCGTGTGTTGCTCTTTTTTTTTTTAGGCGCAAACTGAAAAATCATCTTCGAAGAAGAACAGAAGAGAAAGCAAAAAGAGCGCACGCGAACCTCAAACGTCACTAAATTGTCGCACATTCAATCATTCACAAACTAAAATGTCTCAAGCGCTCAGCTCATCCAGAGTGTTAACCAATGCCTCGGCGGTACGTTGTCGTTAGTATTATTATTTTTTTCCTCCTTTGTTGTGTCGTGCGAATTTGGGAGAAAAAAAAGCGCCCACCGTGCTCAATTTGGGGGCGGAGTGACGTCCACATTGATGAGATGGATAAAAGCTTCATCGAGCGCGACGAGGTCTTCCGATGTTCCTTTTGAACTGAAAGAGCGCAATTCTCGCGTACAAATACTTTGAGTACGAGAATTGCGGTCTTTCAGTTCGCTCCAACGTGTGCTCGGTGTCACTTTTCGCCGCGCGTAATCTGTTTTTACTCCTCTCGCCGTCACACGCGAAATCTATCTCACTCATGATTGGGTGAGGTGAAAGATTATATAAAAATAGGCAAGAAAAAGTGACAGACCGGAGGACGGACGCGCGTCCGTCCTTACGAACGACTGATCATCATCATCATCATCATCACAAAGACTGACCGCTTTTATTCTTTCTCTATATACTCGTATAACAAAACTTGATAAAATAAATACAGCTTCGCGCGAAAGGCTCCTCGAAGAAAGCCTCGAGAAAGAACGTCATCGTTCGTGCTGCCAAAGAAGAAGCGGAGGCGCGCGTGGTGCCGTTGGAGAAGTACCGTAACATCGGTATCATGGCGCACATCGATGCGGGTAAAACTACTTGCACCGAGCGTGTCCTTTACTATACCGGTAAATCTCACAAGATTGGAGAAGTCCACGAAGGTGCGGCCACCATGGATTGGATGGAACAAGAACAAGAGAGAGGTATCACCATCACCTCCGCCGCGACGACGTGCGCGTGGAAAGACTCCCGTATCAACATCATTGACACTCCGGGTCACGTCGATTTCACTTTGGAAGTCGAACGTGCCTTGAAAGTTTTAGATGGTGCCATCTGCCTCTTTGACTCTGTTGCCGGCGTTGAGCCGCAATCAGAGACCGTTTGGAGACAAGCGGATAAGTACGGCGTCCCGAGAATTTGCTTCGTCAACAAGATGGACAGAATGGGTGCTAACTTTTTCAGAACTGTCGATATGATCGTCAAGAACTTGGGCGCGAAACCGCTCGTTATCCAAGTCCCGATTGGTGCCGAAGAAGAATTCGCCGGCGTTGTTGACTTAGTTGAAAACAGAGCCATCGTTTGGAACGGGGAAGAACTCGGCGCCTCGTTCGAATACCAAGAAATTCCGGATGACTTGAAAGAAAAGTGCGCGGAAATGAGAGCTCAACTCATCGAAACTGCGGTTGAACAAGACGAGGATATCATGATGATGTACTTGGAAGGCGAAGAACCGAGCGTTGAAGACTTGAAAAAGTGCATCCGTAAGGGTTGCATCGCCTTGGACTTTGTCCCGGTTGCGTGCGGTTCTGCGTTCAAGAACAAGGGCGTGCAACCGCTGTTGGATGCCGTTCTCGATTACCTCCCGGCGCCGACTGACTTGCCTGACGTTAAGGGTTCCGCCGAAGGTGACGCTGAAAAAGTCATGGCGAGAAAGCCGTCCGATGACGAACCTTTCGCCGGTTTGGCCTTCAAGGTCATGGCGGATCCGTTTGTCGGCACTTTGACTTTCGTCAGAGTCTACTCAGGTGTTATGGAAAGTGGATCTTACGTCTACAACTCCGTCAAGGGCAAAAAAGAACGCATTGGTCGTTTGATGGAAATGCACGCGAACGAAAGAAACGATGTCAAAATGTGCAGAGCTGGTGATATCATCGCCGTTGCCGGTTTGAAAGATACCACGACTGGCGACACTTTGTGCGACAACGACAAACCCATCGTTTTGGAAAGAATGGAATTCCCTGATCCAGTCATCAAGGTTGCCATCGAGCCGAAATCCAAGGCGGATTTGGAGAAGATGTCTACTGGTTTGGTCAAGTTGGCCGCCGAAGATCCTTCTTTCCATTTTACTCGCGACGAAGAGACGAACCAAACCGTCATCGAAGGTATGGGCGAATTGCATTTGGAAATCATCGTCGACCGATTAAAGAGAGAATTCAAGGTTGAAGCTGACGTCGGTGCGCCGCAAGTCAACTATAGAGAATCCATCTCCAAGCCGGCGAGCATCAAATACACGCACAAGAAGCAATCTGGTGGTTCCGGTCAATACGCCGACGTTCAAATCAAGTTTGAACCGCTCGAACCGGGAACAGGCTTCGAGTTTGCGACTGACTTGAAGGGTGGTTCTGTCCCGAAAGAATACATTCCGGGTGTCGAGAAGGGCTTGAAGGATTCCATGATGACGGGTGTCATCGCTGGTTTCCCGGTTGTTGATGTTCGTGCCACGTTGTTTGACGGCGGCTACCACGATGTCGATTCCTCCGTCATGGCTTTTGAAATCGCCGCCAAGGCTGCGTTCAGAGAAGGTATCCCGAAGTGCGGGCCGAAGCTTCTCGAGCCGATGATGCAAGTCGATGTTATCTGCCCGGAAGAATCTATGGGTGATGTTATCGGGGACTTGAACAGTAGAAGAGGCCAAATTGGTGAGCTCGGTGACAAGCCAGGTGGATTGAAGACTGTCTTGTGCTTCGTGCCGTTGGCGGAAATGTTCAACTACGTTTCCAAATTAAGAGGTATGACGAAGGGCAGAGCGAACTACTCCATGAAGCTCGCGAGATACGAACCGGTGCCGATGAATATCCAACAAGAGCTCCAAAAGGCCAAGGCTGATGCCAAAGCCGCCGCCTAAGGATCACTTCTCGTGTAAATTTTTGTTTGTGATGAGTGAAGCGTATATATAATAATAGAATAAGAGAGAGATCAGCGTTATAGAAGAAGAGATCATGAGAATGAGTGTATTGAATTTACTACTTTTTGGAATATAATTTCGTTTAAAACCAATAACAACCAATACCTGTAGCAACTAACTAGTTAAACGAGAGGGACTTTGACTGCCCACGTCGTCTTCGCGCGTTATTTCCTTTTCTTTCCGCCGTCGTCTTTGACGTTGGCGAACGAGAAATAGCTTGCACAACATTACAGATAAAACTCCCAACGAAATTATGAACACAAACGCAAAGTAAAAAGGAATTAACTTCTCACTGATTCCAATATCGAGTAGTGGAAAACTGCAAAAGAACAAGAAGCAATACAACACGGAAGGATCTCTCCCCGCTTTATCCTCTTTTCTCCGTTCTTCTTCTTCTTCTTCTCCTCCTCCTCCTTCTCCTTGTTTTCGCCCTTTCTCCTCGTTTAGAAGCGTACGATACGCCGCAGATTCTTCTCTCTCGCACTTTCTCATGCCGAGAAGCGTTGTGACGGATGCGCCGCTTTCGATGAAGAAAGCTCCGCACGCTTTCATATCAAATGTTCTCAGTTCTTCGCTGGTCAATGGTATCCTGGAGAGGATGAGAGTATCAATTGCTGACGCACAAATCGTACACGCGCCATCGCTCGAAAGAATATCACTTCCGCACGATGAACGGAGGGGTTTCGTAAAACTCGTTATATCGTCGTCGTTACCTTTCGTAATATCGGCATTCTCTCCAATTAATGGACAAGACGACTTCTTCGTGGTTGTTTGTGCAGCAGCCAAGATAGGAGGAGACAAAAGAAGAAACAAAACGAAGAGGAAGACGTAATGCAGCAGCAGCATTAATGGCCCCTTGGCAGAGAAGAAGGACACGCTCTTCCTCCTCGTCATTTTTGTCGTCAATCAATACTACCAGCGATGAGAATAGGAGTGATGAGTAAGAGTAGTAGAGTAAGAGTCGCAGTAGAAGTAAGAGTCGCGTTTTTTCTTGGCCTCCCCTCGTGTATTTTCTCTCTTTTTTGATAACAAAAAAAAACTTCATCTCTCAAATTCCTTCTTTCTTCAAAGTCACCACAATTCACTCTCATCATCATCTGTCTCATCATCCTACGGGAACGAGCAAGACGCCCATCCGAAGGAACTAACTGGCCTCCTTTTCAAGAATGCATTCGACGACGACGACCACATCCGCCACAAACACACGACAACAACGACAGAGACAAAGGAAACAGCATTTAAGATTTTCTCGAAGCGTCTCTTCCTCTTCCTCGTCCTTTCCTCCAAAGCAGCGTCAGCGCAGTACTAAAAACGCGACTGCAACGACGGAAAGGAAAAGAGGAAGAGGACAGAGAACTGCGCTCGTCGCTTCCACATCATCATCTTCTTCTGATATTGCGGGTAATCCGTTCGAGCAAACCACTCAAGCCGCGTCGGAGAGGCAAGACCTCTTCAACGACATAGCGCCAGTGTACGACCAATTGAACGACGTTTTATCTTTAGGCTTACACCGCGCATGGAAGCGAGCGACGGTGAAATGGTCGGAAGCGAGAAAAGGAGATACAGTTCTAGACGTCTGCTGCGGTTCCGGTGATATCGCGCAGAGACTTTCGGATCGAGTTGGCGACAAAGGAACGGTGTTTGGTTTGGACTTTGCGGAAAACCAGCTGAGGCGAGCGGCGGAAAAGATGGAAGAGAAGACGCCGTCGACGAGTAACGAAACGAACACGGCAAAAATTAAATGGGTACAAGGCGACGCTTTAGATTTGCCATTCGAGGACGACACGTTCGATGCCATCACGATGGGGTACGGGCTAAGAAATGTGAGAGATATTCCAAAGGCGTTGTCCGAGTTGAAACGCGTAGCAAAAAACGGCACGAAAGTCGCCATCTTAGATTTCAACAACTCCAGAGACGAGACGACCAATCAAGTATCTGGATTTATTCTCGATAACGTCGTCGTCCCTTTCGCGAAAATGAACGACGTCGAAGCGGAGTATAAATATTTGAGACCAAGCATTGAGAGGTTTCCAACTGGACCGGAGTTGGTCGATTTAGCTTTAGCAGCGGGCTTCGAAGAAGCGACGCATTACGAACTTCAACCGGGAGGGTTAATGGGGTGTTTAGTCTGCCAAGTTTAGCAGTTTTATATGCAATAATTTGCTGCACATGTACTACAGTAGTACTACTAGTAGGTAGTAGTTTTATATTCTTTAATCTGTGCTGCGATTGGTGCTAGTAATTTATATTGAATACTTGTTTTTGTTTTTGTTATAAACACATATACTACAAAAATGGTGCTACGAGCGCTTTGCTGCTTTTTCTATAAATAAATCTTTGTTGTACAGGAATCCTTCTCTCTCTTTTTCTCTCCATCTTCTTCTTCTTCTCACTTTATCAAAGATTTCTTTTCTTCCTCGGTGACGTACTTATCGCCAACTTTCTTTGAGGAATTATCGAAATCTGTGATAGTATCCGTCATCAAAATGTTTGGAACGAAGATGAACGTCAGAGGAATCGCGAGAAGCGGCAAGCAAATACCGCAAATCAAGATGAGATTCGGCAAGTTATCCCAGTTGCAACTTCCCGAAGTCAAATCGGTTTTAATGCCCGCGTAATCCATCGCAAATGTCCCGAAAGAACCACTTAAAGACCCCCCTAAATTTGCAAAACTGGCTAAAATGGCAAACATTGTCGTTTCTAAATTTTTCGGACACATTTTCGCAATCAACACTACAGACGGCATGTACGCCATCATGCCGACGATAGATTCTAACACCGCATCGCCAAACATGTAAAATGCTTTATCGGGAATGCTCAAATAGTCCACATTCCATCGCTTCACGATTGCGTAATCGAAAAACGATCCGAGCGACGAAATCACGCTCGAAATCCAGAACGCTTTTCGTAAGCTCCCTTTTGAGAAGAAGATGTTGAACAACCAAATACCGACGATTCCAGAACATTGCCCAACGATGGACGTGTAGACGGTGAAATATACGTAGTCAAAGTGTGGCCCGCCTGGATTGCATTTTTCATCGACGGTGAACCAATACGTCATGGCTCCGCCGAAAGATACCGATAGCACGGAGGTGATGAATAAGAAAAACGTCGCCTTTGCCAACTGTCTCGGCAGAAAGAAATATATCAACATCGACAAAAGTAAGCACGAAATCGAGGTGATGGCTAAGACTGTAGTCTCATCTAAACCTGCAATTTGAATGCCAGCAATAACAACGCAAATGATACCCATCAAGATTGCCATCATGTTCATCGATCTTTTTTCTCGTTTCGCTTTCTTCGTCTCCTCGTCTTCCTCACTGTCTGCAAACGTGACAGATTTCTTCGCGTTACTCGGTCCCATTCCATCGTCCTCGTCGTCGTCCTCGTCGTCATCGACGACAACTTCGCCTTTCTTGCTTCTTTTTACTCTCAATTCCGGCAATAACCCGCTCGCCGAGGTGAGAAAACATTGCACGGCAAAAGGCAACGCCATCCAAAAGAGAAGATGATAGTTTTCATCTTTAAGCGCGATGTAGGATAAGACCGTCGCTAAAATCCCGCCTAAAGTAATGTTACCCCACACGTACGAAACCATAGACGCAGAGTGGCTTGGATTGTATCGCATGGCTTCGGCGTATTTCCCTTCTGTGAGTAAATCCGCGATGGCGACTTGGGCGTTGATGAGCGTCAAGCCGGCGATGTAATACAAACCGTTCGATCGATCAAACTTATACGTGGCAATGAAGTAAATCGCACCCGATCCGATTAAAGACGAAGCGGCGATGTACCATCTCTTGTTGTATCCAAAAATAGGAACTCCATCGCTAATCATCCCAATCAAAGGCTTCACCGTCCACGGAAACGAAGCCACGATGCCGTATTTTTGCATCTCAATCGCGCTCAATTTCAAGTATTTTTGGGCGTACGGAAGTCCACTCGACCCGACTAAACCAATCATCGCTCCTTTCACGCCAAACATCACCGAGACGATCATGAAGACTAAGGGCCATCCATAAATGATGATCATTTTTCTCATGTAATAATAAAACTGCACGAACGGGTTGTAATAGGAAATGCCACAACATTGCGTCGTTTTATACTCCGTCAAGTCCACTAAAATGCGTTTGATTTCTTCCTTCTTTTTGGATGATGATGGTTTCTTTCTGCCTCTTCCTCCTCCTCGGTTTCGAAACATGATGATTAATTGATGATCAAATCAGATCAGAGTGCTCTCTTCTTAGTAGTATCAGTATTATTCTCTGTCGTGATACACTCTGATAAAGTTTTGAAGTATGATGAAAAGTACGAGCGCCCCGCGGGGGATTAAAAACCAAAACTCTTCCCTTTCTTCTTCTTTTTTCAGGGAGGAATTTTCGAGAGACAAAATGTGTTTTCCCCGCGCCCCCAATTTTTTTTTTCACTTTCTCTCTTCTCTCTCTCTGCTCTCTCTTCCTATGAAAAAACTGATAAATAACACTTGTGAGACAGAACAACTCCACCACGAACAGTCGTGAGAATAAATCACTCTCTCTACATACTTGAAGTTTAATACTACTACTACTACTACTACTACTACTAATAAGAAGAAGTTTTTATTAAAGGAGTAATAACAATGGGTGGGTATAAGTACCGCATTGGAACGCACAACGGCGCTTCCTCGTCCAATCCAGAGTCCACGCAGTTGCTCAAAGTCGTCGAAAACGACGATGGCGCCACGATGGGGGGTGGGAGATCTTCTTCCTCCTCGTGGAGTTCCAAAGTCGTCGCGACATCAATCGTCACCTTTGTCGGAGTCTCGTGCGTCATGGCCGTGCAACAAAAGATGGGTGCTGGATCATCAGTATCAACGGTCGACGTCGTGCCTGAACCCGGAGTACCGACGACGACGACAACCTCGGGAACGAACTGGTTCGCATCAAAGACCGCGGGCTGGACGAAAGGAATTTTCCCGTCCTTTCGAAGAAGTGGTGACGACGGCGAGAACAACAACTTGTCCTCTTTGTTAGGCTCGGAACACTACACGTTGAAGGACGTCGCGGACTCCTTTCGACAGTTGGAATACGAGAGAGATAAAACGAGAGGTCAATCGAACAGTCTCCACGTTTTCTCTTGGACGCCTCAAGCTGGATTCGAGATGTTTGATTTGGGACCGTCGAAAGAGGCGGCGATGAAGGACGCCTCCATCGATCGTTGGCAAAGACCCGGTTGGACGTTTGATTTCATCAAAAAAGGGTTACAAACCTACTTCCCGAAACGTTTCGACGGCGTGCACGACCCGAGACCGTTTCGAGTGGTCATTTCGCACGCGGACTACCAAACTATTCCGTGCTCCAACCCGAACAACAACAAAAAATGCGCCAAACTTCCCGTGCCGGTGTTCACTTTTGGGTCTGTCCCAACTCACGTCGACCGAAAGATGGAGAATTTGAAGCAAATGCCGACGTTCTCCACTTTAGAGTGCTTGTGGGGCCACATGACGGCGAAGAGCGAACCGGAGCACGGGAAGTGCAGATGGTTCGTTCCGCAAACCAAATACGAAGGTCACTGCGAAGATAAATCGAAAGAAAACTGGTCGTTTTTAGATGCCGGGGAAGTGCAGCTTTGGGACAACGTCCCGTTCAACACGTTGACGCCGAAAGTCGTGTGGAGAGGCGCGGATTATCCGTTCGTTGCCGCTTTTTCGAACGACGACGCCGGACAAACCGCCGCTTTGTTCTTCAAAAGAAACGCTCGCTTGCGTTTGCAGGACAAATCCGCCGCTAAAGTCATCGAGACTGTTGGCGAACAAAACTTGCCGCCGAGATTGCACGCGGCGTTGTTATCGAAAGCCGAACCGAATTGGATCGACGTTAAGTTCTTGCGACCGAAAGTTATCCCCGGATTTGGCGATATCGACGATCAGTATAAAGGTTTGGAAACGGTCGAGCCGATGACCAAGTGCGAAATGGCGAGGTTCAAGTACCACATCGATATCGGTGGGAACGGTGGAACCACGTGGCAAGGTACGATCGATAAGTTAGCCATGCCGGGTTTGCTCTTTCATCACGATTCTGGGATGAAGGATCATTTCCACGACGAGTTGAAACCGTGGGTGCATTACGTTCCGGTCGCGGTGGATTTGACCGATTTGAAGATTAAATACGAGTGGGCGGAGCGCAATCCAGAGAAAGCGGAAAAGATTGCCAAAAATGGTCAAGAGTGGGTGCGAAACTTCATCAGCGAGAAAGGCATGGAAGAACAAGTGCAGAATTACTTTGTCCAGCCGATGACGGACTACATAGCTAAATACGACGACGATTGCGAAGTCTGCACGAAGGAGCGCATGTCGTTCGCCCAGAAAGTGCACGCGGTGACGGATGGTTCGATGAGTGCGGCGAAGATGAGTTGGTCGAAACGAAACGAGTTGCAAAAGTAATTCTTCTCTCTCGCGCGCCATCTTGTAAATTCGTGTTCAAAACATACTAGCAGCTACTAAAATCAAACGACAACAACAACTTAAAGTGAGAAATTTTTTAAATACTACCATTAATCAAACCAACAAATACATATATCTGAATGATGTGTTACAGTTGTACGCTCACACATACCGCATATATATCCTCACTTCTTGACGACACGCATCATCCCGTACACCATCAGCTTTCGTTTAAATGCGCGCTGCATTCGCTCGAGGCAAATGATATCGCGCAACGTCTTGTACCAAATTTTTGGTCTCGTAAACACGGGGAGAGGATCGTAAACGCCGGCCCAAATCGAATGCCTCCAAGAGACGATCGTTTGTTTCGTCCAATCGTCCAATGTAACAGCCGCTCCTGGATTACACGCTTCGACGAGTCTTCCGTACTCTTGGATGGAGATGAAATACGGATGGGCCCACTCGTCGTACAAAAATTGGAGCTGAGACTTTTCCACTTTTGTCAACTCCGGCGGCGTCTCGCGTTGACACCAAGTCGCTAGAACCAAAGAACCTCCTGGTTTTAAAACGCGCATCATCTCTTCCACGTATTTTTTCTTGTCTGGCATGTGTTCGCCACTCTCGCACGCCCAAACCAAATCAAACGAGTTATCCGCGAAGGACATGTTCAGAGCGTCCATGACTTCAAATTTAGCGTTTGGAATGTTTTGACTCTTGGCTAAATCGTTCGCTCTCTTCGCTTGTTCTTGACTCAAAGTGATGCCCGTGACTTGAGCTCCACTACCGACGCATACAGACGCCAAGCGTCGACTGGCACCTCCAATGCCACACCCGACGTCCAAAACTGACGTCACTTTTGATTTCTCCGCTTTGGAAAACTTGAACATTTCGTCCACAAAGTCTTCCTTCGCTTCGATGAAGTCTTTGACCTTGTGTCCGAGAAGTGTTCCCGCACCTTTCGCTAAATCATCGTCGTTGTAATATCCTAAATGAATGTGTTCTCCCCAATAATACTCCAAAATCTCTTCTTTCGTCCACGCGTCGTACTCGTTACCGACGGTGTTCTCGCCTTGGACGTACGTCCGCGAAGGCGTATCTAAAACGTTTTTAATCTTTACTAAACTGGCGGCGAGGAGGATTCCTCCGAAAGAAAACGCCGCTTGCGAGCCGTGGTTAATGTTCCTGCAGTATTCTGCGATGAAACTTCGCGAGTTTGCTTGCGCTTGAGAAGGCACCGCGATGAAACCTGCAAATTTTTTACCCGTCAGCTCTGTTCCTTTCGTCGAAATCGTCGTCGACGAGAGTTGACCCAAAGCTTCGTTCCGTAAAGTGTCAATTGAGCGTGGTTGCTGCTGCTTTCGCTCGATTTGAAGGACGGCTTTGTCAACGCTATTGTTTCTATCCGCAGCTAAAGCTCTCGCGCGACCTCCTCCTTCTTTCCTTCTTCGTCGCGTTCTATTATTAGAAAAAGTCGTTAAAACAAGTTTGGGTGAACCGGTGAAGATGGATTTTGCCTCACCACCGCTGCCGGCAGTTCTCTTCGTTGAGATATTCAACGACGACGACGACGAGGACAAGTGTTGCACGGGGAGTGGAGTGTGCATCATCATCATCATCATTTTTATTTAAGCCCGTATGATGGTTACGTTTTAGTTGAACTGTTGTGTACACAGAAGAAGAAGAATGAAAAGACTATTATTATGGATGTGTGAAGAACAAATTTGAGAGAAAAAGTGAAAAAATTCGTTCACATGAAAAAAGAAACAAAAGAGAAGAGAATCACCCCCCCCATCACATCACAGAACCACCAAAGAAAATGGACGACTCGTACGACAACAACAACAAGAACAAAAATGTGGACGTTCGTTCGATGGAGATTGAATTCGTTCGAGCGTTGAACGCGTTTGTGAACAACTTTCATCTTCCTACTACTGCAACAACTGAAGTGGAGACATGGAAAACGGGCGTGAAACCGCACGTGTACGCGGAATCGCTCCGTCGACAGTTGAATGCGCTGAGAGAAAAGACGGAGGAGTTGTACGCGTTCGAAGAAGAAGAAGAAGAAAAAGGAGAAGAAGGAGAAAAGAACTTTAACAACAGGACAAATAATAATAAGAAGAAGTTAAAGAAGAAGAGGAGTACTTTACTCGCGGCAGTTTTCGTTGGCGCGCGCGAGGACGAAGACGAGGACGATGAGGACGACGAACATAACGACGAACACTATCAAACCGACAAACGAAACCATACGAAGAAAGAGCGCGACGAGCGAAAGTTTCGCGCTTACGAGGAGAAAATAAACGAGATTGAAAAGAAAGTGCCGGCGTACGAACATCCCGCGTTCGTCTCGGCAACTGCTTCAGCCATTCCGAGTTCATCATCATCGTTATCTTCTTCGTTTTCTTCTTCTTCCGCAACGGGCACGTTGGCGACGACGGCAGCGGCAAAAAATGCAGCAGAGAATGTCGACGTCCCAGTTGCAACAGTAACAACAACAACAACAACAACACAAAAGAAGAAACTCTACGCGCCGAAGAAGTTTACCATATCCAAAGAAGGCGATGAATTATTACAAAATGAAAAGAAAATGCAAGAGAATCTTACGGACGAAATGGTCGACTTAGCCTCTCGAATCAAAAGGAACGCCGAAGAAGTTTCCCGAGAGTTAAGCAGGAGCAACAAATTAGTAGATAGCATGGAAACAAAACTGGACCAAAACGTCGTCGTGGCGAAAAACGCGACGCAAAGACAGACCGCTGTTTTTCGTAAAAACAAAAAGTACGGGTGTTGGAGTTGCATTGTTCTCACTCTCATTTTCGTCCTCTTCAGCTGGGTTTATATCGTCATTAAGTTTAGCGGCGATAAGACCGTACATTTAATTAAGAAAATGGAGGACAGAGTGCGCTACGACAACAGAGAGGACGACGACGTCGTCGTTAAAGTAGAACGGGACGAACAAGTCTCCGGGGAAGCAAAACATAGTAGCAGTGGTAGTAGAGACGCGTTAGAATTGTAGTAAAAGGAATGAAGAATAGTAATAATTTACAACTTGATCATGATGGATAGATTATACAGTATTTAGATATATCTGTATATAAACTACAGATTATTATCGCGGCTGACCTGGAGGTGTGAACTTAACCATCGGGGTTCCGAAAAGTGTTGGCGCGTCTTTTACCGCGATTACGTCGACTTCAAAAGTCAATTTCAATCCCGCCAAAGGATGATTAAAATCTAACGTCAGAGAGTCCTCGCCAATCTCGACGACTTTCGCTATGACGTTTGGTGCGAGCTGCACGACTTGTCCAGGCTGCACTTGTTCCTTCACTTGAACCATTTCTTCCGGTAAAATCGGTTGTTTTTGAATCTTCTTCTCGTCAAAGTTCCCGTACGTATCTTCCGGTTCGAGCGTCAGTTTCACTTTACTTCCAACTTCGCACGTTAATAATTGCGCTTCCAATTTAGGGAATAACTCCCCGCTTCCTAACGTAATCTCCACAGCTTGACCTCGCGTGGACGTATCGTCGATGAGTTCGCTGGTCTCTCCGTTCGTCAATTTGTAGTGCAAAGCAACCTTCTGCCCGTTGGTCAAAGCAGCCGAACACACTCCTTGTTTTCTTCTTCTTCTTCTGATGTGTCTTCTTTGGTTGCACAGTTGGTTGCGATGACGATGATGATGTTGATGACGAGGATGAATTATATGTTTTCTCTCCGTGTGCAGAGAGGATGATGAAGAAGAAGAAGTTTTATTATTTGTATTGCTGATACTCAAAGCAGAGGATAAGGATACTGATGATACCATGAGGACGATGATTATTGCGTTTTGTTTGTATGTTCGTTTTCTGTTATATGTTTTTAAGTGAAGAGGGTAAAACTACTTCTGTGTGTAACTGTTTTTTGTACTGCACGATGTGGAAAATTTTTATGATCCCCAAAGAAAAAAACATGTTGCAACGATGTGGTCGTTTTAGTCTTCCCAGCAGATGCGCGCTCTCGAGTATCACCACCGCAGATGGGTTGATCGATTCATTCGCTTCATCTTTATCTTTATCTCTATCATCATCACCATCGTCAGTGCACACAATTACAACAATTCCAAGTTTTTGTAACAGAAACGACAACAACAACAACAACAATTCCAACAGAAACAGAAACAGAAACACAGCGACAAATCATCATCATCAACCCAATCGTTCCATCAAAACGTCCTCCTCGCACGCGACGACCGTCTTGGGTATTCGGAAAGATTCCAAAACCGTTCTCATCGCCGACGGTCAAGTGACCATGGGGTCGGAAATTATTAAACACAACGTGATTAAAGTGCGCAAGTTGGGCGACGGCGTCATCTCGGGTTTCGCCGGGTCCACCGCTGATGCGTTTACGCTCTTTGAAAGATTGGAACAAAAGATAGAAGAACACCCGGGTCAATTGACGAGAGCTTGCGTGGAATTGGCCAAGAATTGGCGCACGGATAAGTATCTCAGAAGGTTAGAAGCGACGATGATTGTCGCCGATAAACACCACATGTTTCAAATAACCGGCAACGGCGACGTGTTGGAACCGTCCAACGGAATCATCGGTATCGGAAGCGGTGGAAGTTACGCGTTAGCCGCTTCTAAAGCTCTGGTTGATGTGGAAGGATTGAGCGCGATGGATATCGCGAAGAAAGCTATGGATATAGCCGCGAATACGTGCGTGTATACCAACGATAAGTTTCAGATTTTAACGTTGGATTCAGACGCGAGCGCGGAGGAAGAAGGAGGAGAAAAAGAAAAGAAAGAAGTCGACGACGGAGGAGAGAAAGGAGGAGAGGGGAAAAAAGCGGCATGACGAAACGTATAAGAACAGCAATAACATTCTTTCGCGCGTGTTGTAGTAAATAATAAAGTACCTAATCACTGCTATTCCTTCTTCTTTCCATTTGCTAATAATAATACATATGCTTCACGTGCGCGTCACGTTAACTTTTGGCGCGACATCGAATAGAAAGCAGCACCTCTTACTCTCTACTTCTACGACTTTGACGACGATGGTGGTTTCTTCTTCTCTTTCATTCTAAACACTCGTCGTAACGCCAGTACGAATTCGCTCTCTTCCACTTTGTCGAGAAAATTCGCGCGCTTCCCGCCCATTGACTCTCGAAGTCTGTTGATGCCGCCACTCATTACTTCGTGACTTATACTACCGTTGTTGTTATTATTATAAGCGTCGACGCGTTCTCGTATTCGAATGACCGTAGGCTCAAAGTTCCGTTTCGTTGCGTTGCGTAAATCTTCCACGCTGGCAACATCTAAAAACGCAGAAGCGCAAACGCTTCCACCAACGACGCCGCACACTGCTAAACAACTCGCGTAAACGAGCGCGCGCATAGCGGCGGCGTTGGTCGATTTGTGCACCTCGTGCATTCGCCTCGCCGCGAGCCGTTCAGACGCTGACGCGTTTTGACGCTCGAGTTTCCTGAGTTCTAAATCAGACTTAATAGCTTCGAAGCCCCATCGGTCTCGTCGTCGTCGAATTATGCCATCGTTTTCTGGAAAAGCTCTCCGTTGTCCTCGGTTGGTATTTCCTTCGCTGATATCAAACCTCTTGTGTTTTCTCAACTCTCTCGCTTCAGCTTGCGCCGATAAACGCAACTCGTTCGCGTAGACTTCCGCTAATTTCGTAACTCCATCGTATTCTGTACTATTACTGTTGTTATTACTATCGTCATCATCACCACGTGCTCTTCTTTCGAGCAGCATCGTTTTCTTTCTTCGAGCGTCGTCGTCGTCGTCGTCTTCATCTTCTTCGTTCTTTTGCTTTTTGTGCCTTTTTTGCAACTCCATCTCTTGCTCTTTCTTGGCCCAGTGGTTTTCGTTCGCTCTGGCTCTGGCGCCTATGCGAGAGATTAACGACATGTTATTCACTCGCGTATTACTATTAGTATTGTGTGATGATATTTATCCATCGTGATATTACTTTATTATTACGAGTATTGTAATGGATTCCCCTAATCTCTCTCTCCTTTTATTTTACGGATTTAAGGCTCTTTTCCATAATTTTTGTTCCATTGGTTTGTTGTTGGGTCGGAAATACCAAATACCGTTACAAAACCCCTACTAATAAAATCTTTCTCCTCCTCCTTCTTCTTCTCCTTTTCTTTCTTCCGAATGATGAAAATGAAAGAGATGAACAACACCAACAGCAACGACAGCGACAACACCTCTTCGCTGTATTACGAACAGTGTTTCCATCGATTGAATCACATGCCGTGGTTATACGACATCGAGAAACACAAAATGTTTGCAAAAGAGAGACAGAAAAAGTGGCAAGAGAAACTGATGCAAATGGAAACCATAGAAATCAAAGGAGAAGACACGTACATCTCGGACGAGAACGTCCACATCTTCGCGGAACGAGGAAGAAAAGTAGTCATTGAGAATAACTGTCGAATAGCGAGCGGATGTTTCATTCACGGTCCTTGTGTTCTGGAAGAAAACGTGGGTTTGAACCAATCGGTTCACATGGACGGTGGTAGCGGCAAAGGCATTCACATCGGATGCGATACGAGAATAGGCCCATCGACTTCTATTTTCGCGTTTAACCATAGCTTTGACGATTTAACGACACCTGTTCGGCTACAAAAAGTTAAATCAAAGGGAGTAACCATAGGGAGGGACGTTTGGATTGGCGCGAATGTTTCAATCGTCGACGGCGTTACGATTGGTTCCCACGCTGTCGTAGGTATCGCGTCCGTAGTTACGAAAGATATTCCGGAATACGAAATATGGGCGGGCAATCCAGCAAAGAAAATAGGAAAAAGAGGTGATTAAAGTGATGTTCATCATCCATATAGAGATTTTGAAGTCTAGTAGAATCAAATAGCGCAATGCATAACACCTAGAATCCAGCTTTCCAAAAGTCTTCTGAATCCATCCCGTGCGAGGAGGAATGGACGTTGATGTACTTATCGATCTTCTCGTCTTCAATCGAGGATTTGAGACCTTTTCGTTGCATCTTCTCTCTCCATTTTCTCATCCGCGTTTCCGTATCGCTGTCCTCTTCTTCTTCGTCTTCATCGTCGCTCGAAGAGCTTTCTTCATCTTCGTTGAGCCAGTCCTTTGGATTTCCTTTCATTTTACTTCTTTTCAACTGCAATTCACTTTTTGTTTGCTTCGTGTGCGCTGCCGCCGACGTCCACTGCCTTTCCTTCCCTTTCTCCAACTTTCTCAACCTCCTTTTTTCCTCGAACTTTTTTCTTCTCGCGTCTCGTCTCTTTCGCAACGCTAAATCCGGATCGTCTTCATCGTTCGTTTCTACATCTAAACTCTTCTTTCGCCTTTCCTCTTCTTCTTCTTCTTCTTTTCGTTGTTGTTTCTTCTTCTTCATTTTCTTCATTCTTAGTCTTCTTTCTTCTTCTTCTTCTTCCTCTTCGTCATCATCATCATCATCATCTTCATCACCTTCATTTTCTTCTTCGCTCGATGTTGATGAAGACGATGTTGATGAGGAGGACGAATCATTCTCCTCGTCGTCGTCCCCGTTTATTTTCCCGTTCTCCACTGGTGCTTCTACATTGCTATTTGTATTTCTTAATTGTGCTAATCTATCGGTGTCGCCAGCCATTTCAGCCGCTGCCATAGCGGTATTCAAACTCACCGTGTCATTCTTCTCTACGAGCGCGTCGAAGAGCTCCAAAGCTTTGTTCGGTTCATTTAATTTCAAGTATGCTTGCATGGCGACGTTTATGGTGATTGTCGTTATATCTAAACCAATCTTCTTCATCTCTGCAAATAACCCGAGCGCGAATTTAGGATTCTCACCTTTAATTGCTGCGGACATGACGGCGTTGAATGAGATGGTGTTGCGCTCAACCCCTAATAGTTTTTGCAAATTGAACACTTCAACGCATTTCTCCCATTGCTTTTGCTTTCTCAATCGGGTCGAGAACATGGTGAACGCTCTCGGATCTGCTCGCAACGCATCCGGGCGGTCTGGTGAGAACGCGTCGGATAATATTCTTTGCACCTCGGAGATTTCGCACTCCAAAAGCTCTTGCGTAGTCGCGTAAAGTTTTGAGTTTGACTGCGACGGCTTCAAGCCTCGGGAAGGCGCGAACTTCATCGTGTGTTTGACTTTCTTCTTGCTTTTATTGTTGTTATTATATTTGTTATTGTTAGTAGTATTTGCACCATCTTTCCGCTTTTTACTCTGATTGTTGTTATTATTATTGTTCTTCATGATTAATGGGGGATGTGTTAGTGTTGATACGAACAGACGACTTTTATTCGCGACGAAGATTGTGGCGGCAGAAGTGGTATTTGTGGCTGTTCCT
>Ga0209631_10002181_pt1 | contig 23754 bp, 13 predicted proteins | sample COG_08_FD_184752 | JGI IMG/M metagenome (GOLD analysis project Ga0209631, IMG submission 184752) | Pelagic Microbial community sample from North Sea - COGITO 998_met_08 (SPAdes) (version 2) | ecosystem: Environmental > Aquatic > Marine > Neritic zone/Coastal water | place: Helgoland, sampling... | reverse complement strand
TTGTTCGGTTCAATCCCAGAGGTTCCCACCGACCTCGCGGCGATGATCGAGAATGACGATAAGGAGCTCAAGGCGATGATCGAGACGCACGCCGCGCGGATAGAGGAGGAGAAGGAGAGAATACAGGGACGGAAGACACGGGCGAGGGAGGTTGCGAACGCTGCGCCGTGCGTGGGTCCGTTCGGCGGCGACGAGGAGGATGAACCGACACTGACGGGCGCGGACGTTCATCAACGTGACCCCGACGACTACTACCTCGTCCCCTCGGAGTACCTGAGCTCGTTCTGCGACGAACCGAGTAACCCCGCGCCGGTGGACACGACGCCGCTGCTGTGCACCCACGGCTTGGCGGACCCGGTGAAGGCGTCGAGCGCGAAGAGGATCACTCCGGCGGCGTGGCGCGCCATCGTCGCCGCCGCGGGTGCGAAGGATGGGTGCGTTCAGCTGCGAGGGGCGATGGGAATATGCGGGCAGTGCCTGAAGTCCTCGGCACGATCCGACAAAGACTTCAAGGAGGCTGAGGCTGATCGCGCTAAGCTGAGGGACGAGCTGCAGACCTGGATGTTCGCGTCGGAGATATCCCACGACCCTGAGCTTTTCGGTTCAGGCGGGACTTCCCGGCGATACCTCGTGTCAAAGACGTGGCTGGACCGGTGGAGACTGTGGAAATCGGGTGAGGCTAATCCGGCGGTGGTACTCGGCCCCACGTCCGCCATCACGTGCGAGCACGGGCGGCTTCTTCCCTGGGCGAAGCGCGTCGCCGTTCCGGAGACGATCTGGAACCGTCTCCTTACCTCGGTGTCTCCCGGTGCCCTGAAGGGACACGGTCCTGTGGAGCTCGACGGGACCGGCGACGACACGGATGACGCATTGATCAAGAATGGCGACAAGGATGACAAGGATGACGACGACAAGGACTCGGCAAAAAGTCGGGCGGGTGACGACGACGTGTTCATAGTCGGCGAGACGGGCGCGGGCGCGACCAAGGCGAAGAAGGGGGGCAGGGAACTCAAGCCGAGGTGGACGGGTCCACCCGCGACGTTCCCCGAGGGTTCGACGAGCGAGTGTCCGACCTGCACGTCCGCTAAGGAGGGCGACCTGAGCGCCAGAAGCGAGCGCCGGAACCTCGCGGAGATTCACCGCAACCTCTGCGACGAGCTCCTCACGAAGGCGACGTTCGAGCAACGGGTCGACCGAGCCCCCGACGGTACCGGGTTGGTCAGGGAGGAGTGCATCGTGAGGTGCCGCGTGATGCCCGGGCCCTGGCTCGCACGGTGGCGCGGGTTCGCCACGGACGGCGACGCTGCGGAGGATGGGGACTTTGCGCCCACGAAAGAGTCTCTCGAGAAGGCGGCGGCGGCGCTTCGTTGCGTCCACTCCCTCTGCCGCTTCGGCGCGCCCGCCGTGGAGCCCGCATCGGGTCTGCGCGCCAAGGGTCCCTACCGCCAGGTTCCCATCGAGGACATTGACGCGGACGGCGTTGAACTCGTCGCGGCTGATGCGTTTGAATCGCTCGAGGAGGTTCTCGAGGGTCGGTGCGAGAACGTGCCCCGCGCCACCGTGACCTTCGGCAGCTTCATGAGCTCGGACGCTCGCGACGCGCCACCTCCCCCAGTGGTGGTGATGCATGACCCGGCGACGTGCGAGGAGTGTGACCGCGCCAGGATGGACGCCGAGGCTAACTTCTTCGGCGCGACGGTGCGGGTGGTCAAGGTCAAGTCGCCGCCAATAGTCGCCTCGCCGCCCGCCAACACGGAGCCGACGGAAGGACCGGAGAAGGACCGCGGCGACGTGACCTTCTCATCGTCCGGTCGTCGTCGCGTGGCACCCACGAAGTGGTGGCAGGTGAACGGCAAGTCCTCCGCGGGTGACAAGTCTGCGGAGGCGGTGACTGGTCAGACTCTACAAGGGGGCAAGGGTACCGCGTTTATTGTGGACGCCGCGTACTCGGTGTGGCGGCTGAAGCTCATGGCGCTGGAACGTCTCCACGTGCACCCGCTGGACCAGCGGATGTATCACTTCGCCACGGGTGGTGAGCTACGGAACGGGGACACGCTGGGCGCGGCGGGTGTCCGCCCCGAGTGCAGGATCGCGGTGGTGTGCGGCGAGGAGCACGACCCGGAGGACCTGACTGGCCTCGACATGCCCACCGGGCCGGTGCGTTGGGAGGACGGCCCACGGGACGGAGGAGGCGGTGGACGCGAGGAAAAGGCGACCACGCGCGCGCCCGAGCGTGGATTCGCGGGCACTGGGCTTCACGGCGTCGGTTAGATAATGTTAGACACATGAGTGACACGGAGAAAATCCAGAAACACCTCGCTTTGCTGTCAACTTCCGCTTGCTTTGTCAACTTCAAAAGTGGTGTCGATTCCTGCACCCCCAGATCCCGCGCACACTGAGATGGGCGACGTGGGCCAGGTCCGCGCGGCCATCGGCGCCCTCTACGGCGCGGATGCCGCGCGTCAGAAGGAGGCTAACGAATTTCTGGTGCAGCACGCGTCGACGGATGCCGCGTGGAGCACCTCACTGGCGCTCGTGGCGGACGACCCGGCCAATCCCCCGGACGTGCAGTACTTCGGCGCGAACATGATGTACGGCAAGGTGAAGGGCGACTGGGGCAAGCTGCCGGAGGCTCACCGCGGGCCGTTCGTCCAGGCCGTCAGCGGCGCGCTCACGGCCCTCGCCCAGAAGCCAACGTCGGTCCTCGCCGCCAGGAGGCTGTGCATGGTGATGGCGGCGACGTCGGTGCGATCGGGAGGCGAGGCGACCGACGCGCTGGTCCAGCAGGCGCTCGACTTTGCGCAGCAAGGCTTCGCGTCCGGGGCGGTCGAGGGGGTGACGCTGGCGCTGGAGATCCAGGCTGCCGTGGCGGATGAGGTCAACGATCAGAGGTACGACGTCAAGACCGCGCTGGCGTGCGCACTCGTGCCCCGGATCGTCGAGGTTCTGGCCACCTCCGAGCGGGTCCTCGAGGCGTCGGTCGGAGGGAACCAATCGTCCCTCGCGAGTCTCAGGTCCGCGGCGCTGCACGCGGCGCTCGCGTGGCTCAGGATGGACTCCGGCGGCGGAGGCGGATGCGTCCTATCCCTCGGTCAGCTTGGGCAGTCCAGGCGCGGACTCGTCGTCGGCGCGTTGGAAGCTTTGGTCGCGGACGACTCCGCCGTGGCCGACGCCGCCGCCGAGTTTTTCGTCGCGGTCGTCAGCCCCGCCGCGCAGTCCTGGCAGTCAGTCCCGGCGGAGGAGGCGGCGGCGATCGTGGGCGTCTGCCGCGGGCTCATCGCCCACGGGGAACGCGCCGTGGCGTTGAACGACCCGTGCGCGTCCGAGGACCTGGCGAGGAACGTGTGCGTCGTCGCGGTGGCGCTGTGCGAAAGAGACGCTGACGTCGCCGCGGGTATCGACGCGTCGCACGAGTTCCTGGGGCTCATGGAGTGCGTGCTCAGGCTCGTGGAGACGCACGAGCGTCCCGTGATGGAGGCGGCGGCGGACTACTTCCTCATGCTGAACACGGTGCCCACGTCGACGCGGCACCCGAGCGCGGGGGCGCCGCTGTTCACGCGACTCGCCGCGTCGTGCCTGAAACACGCGGAGCTTCCACCTGACTTTACCTCGTGGGAAGAGGCGGACGAAGACAGGGACACGTTTGTGAGATTTCGTGAACAGATCCTGGCGGACTTGCTCGGTAACTGCCAGGCGCAGATGCGTTCGGGGTACTTACGGGAGGTTGGTACGGCGCTTATGGAGTCGACTTCGTGGCGGAGGGCCGAGGCTTGCGTGTTTGCGACGCGGGCCGTGGCTTCCTATCTCCGCCGGGATATCCTTGAACCGTCACCCGAGGGTTCAGCCGAGGCGGAGCAGTCGTCGGCTATGCTCGAGCAGTTACTCGGTACGATCGGTGAGGCTGGGCGCGCGGCGTCTGCGGCGGGCGAGGCGGGTTTCGCGGCAATCGCCGGAAGTAACGCATTCGGGTCGCATCCCCTCGTAGTCGAGTCCACGGCGAGGATGATCGGGGCGTACGCGCCGTGGCTCGGGGGAACTCCGCGGGGACACGCGCGACTGGAGACCGTGCTCATGTACCTGCTCTGCGCCCTACGGGTCCCCGCCGCGTTTCGTCAGGCGTCTCACGCGTTTAGGAGCGTATGCGCCAGGTGCGCAAAGAGGCTACACGACGCCAACACCGTGTCGTCCCTGCTCGATTCCATACAGAACGCCCTGCCCGCGGCGCCGGTCATCGATGGATCCGAAGGTAAGAAGGATGAGGAGGACGACAGGTCCGCGGTCATAGAGGGCATCGCGCGCGTCATCGCGTCCATGCCGGATCCGACGGCGGGCGCCGATTTCGCCAAGCGCCTGGTGGCGCCAATAGCGGCTCGAGCTCAGGGACACATGAGCGCGGCGAACCTGGCTCAGGCCCGCCTGGACCTGCTCGGCGCCGAGGTTCGGTTGATGGCTGCCGCGGTGAGGTTCCTGGAGTTCTCCAACCTGGCCAACAGCAGGGGCGCGGTCGTGGAGCACCCCGCCGTCGCTGTGCTGTCCGCCGCGTGGCCCACCCTATCGGCTCTCAACGCCGAGCCTTGGAGGTCATCCCCGGAGGTTGTGGACGCACTGTGCGAGGTGTACACCCGGTCGTTACTGTGCGCCAAGGCCATGGCCGCACCCTTACTCCCCCACCTGCTGGAGGCTCTGCGCGACGCGTTCGTGGCGCACCGCCACCCCTCGTGCCTGGACGCCATCGCCGTCGCCGTCGAGGTTTTCTCCTCCGCGGACCCGGCGCAGCCCGGGGTGTCCCGCGTGCACGACCCGGGCGTCGCGTCAGAGTTCGGCGCCGTCCTTCTCGCGTGCACCCAGGCGGCACACGCGGCGTTGAGCCAGGTGCCCATCGCGGAACAAACCGAGCTGGCGCGCGCAACATTCGAGCTCGTGCACAAGTACGCCCTCTTCGCCCCGGATGTTCTACTCGCGTCCCCCGCGCTCCAACCGGCGATGAACATGGCGTGCGCCGCGATCGGCACCAACCAAAAGTTCGTGGTGAGGAGCGCGCTGGGTATGATGTCCGCGCTGATCGTACCCGGGGAAAAGGCTGGAGTCACCGCCACGTGGCAGAACGGCAGAGCCGCGGTGGACGGGTGGGCGGCCCAACAAGGTGAGGCGCTCGTGCGAGCCGCGCTGCGCGCCGGCGGCGACACGTGCCCGAGGGAGATGCTCAGACCCATGGCGCAGCTGCTTCACGCGGTGCGGGGTAGGTACGCGCAGGCTGCGGACGCGTGGATCGTATCGGCGGTGGGGGCGCCGGACTTCCCGTCTCAGAGCCAACCGTGCGACGAGGACGTCAGGCGGGTGTTTTGTGAGCTGGCCACCCGAGCAGTGAACCCGCAGGTGGACGCGGGTGGACGGCGGTGGATAGCGATGGTGGTGGACTTCTTCCAGATCTGTCTCAAGGAGGCGGACAAGGACGCGCTCGTGGCGCACCAGATGTGACGTGATTGGAAGAGTCGGGGGTAGCAATAGTCCCCTAACGAGTGTTGGTCGCCCGCCCCTTGCTCAGTCTTAGCACTGTGGGTCCTCCTTCACACACGAGAAAACTCGGTCAATTTTTGCTCCGCACGCTCGTTGGAAACCTGCGCTACTTGTCTCAGATTCGCACTCGGACTGCGCCCGTGACCTGGCGTAGCGACCATGTCCGGTGAATACACGACCGCCCCTCGAACCGTGGAGGATGTCTACGACAACTTCAGCGCTCGCCGCGATGGACTCATCAAGGCGCTGACATCAGGTACGCGCAAACGCAGCCAACCTCCCGGCGTCGGTTCACACTAAAAACCCCCGCTTCCGCAGACGTCGATGGCTTCTACGAGCAGTGCGACCCCGATAAGGAGAACCTCTGCCTCTACGGCAACCCCGACGGGACCTGGGAGGTGCAATTGCCCGCCGAGGAGGTGCCTCCCGAGCTCCCGGAGCCGGCGCTGGGCATCAACTTCGCTCGCGACGGGATGCAGGTGAGTTTTTTTGCCCTATGCGTCTCAAATTTTGCCGTGCACCCCCGCGGACTCGAGGACTGACAACATCCCGTTCGATCGTGCAGAGGAAGGACTGGCTCGCGCTGGTGGCTGTTCACTCCGATGCTTGGCTGATGGCGGTGGCGTTCTATTACGGCGCAAAGTTCGACGGGAAGGAGAGGTGCGAGAAACGCCGGCTTCAGGCTTCCCGCAGATTAGTTTTTCACCGCTTTGTTGCGTTGCGTGGCAATTCCAGCCCGTTAGGGCCGCCAGCCTCGGAGCTGACCGTCGTCGAACCCCCCAACCGCGCTCGCAGGGAGAAGCTCTTCAAGCACATCAACTCCCTACCCACCGTGTACGAAATCCTCTCGGGTAAAGCGGTGAATAAGCCCAAGGCGAAGGCCAAGGGCGCTGCCGCCGGCCAGGTGAGCGCGAGCCCAACCACCGCTTTTTCCCCAATTTCCCCACTGCCAGCGGTGTGCTTTTCCCGGCGGAGGCGCCGGGACGCTCGTCGCGCGACTTCGATGCCGACGCGACCTCTTTGAGCCATCCGCGGCGGCTTCGATGTCAACCAAGGGCGTCCAGAATCCGAATTCGTCGCGTTCGTCGCTGGAACACACCGCCGCGCCAGCCCACGACCGCCGACTCCGCCTCCCGAGCCTCCGGTGTGCCTAACGCTAACGCCCTGAAAAATCCCCCGATAATCCACCACCGCAGCCCCCCGGCAAGAAGACCCGCGAGGATGGCGCGCCCATGACCGCCATGGGCCTCAAGAAGCCCTCCACAGGCTTCATTCAGCCCCAAGATGGCGACCTAACCGCCCTGAACAACGCTCAGATCGAGGTACGACCACGCCGCCGATGCCGGCCCCGGAGCGTTTCCGCTTTTCACATCCCGCCCACCTCCCAGTTCGCGCGTATCTGCACCTTTATTTGGCGGTAAAAGAGGACAAGTCTGAATCAAAGTCGCCGCGATGTTATCCATCACTCACCGACTGACCCTTCACCGCTCCCACCCCTACTCGACCGTTCTTTCGCAGCTGTTCTGGCCTGACGACGGGATGTGGTACAAGGCGGAGGTTGTGAGCCTGAACACCCGCAACAGGAGCGCCAAGGTGTTGTACGCGACTGGGGACGTCGAGACTCTGAGCATTGACGAGATTGCAAACGAAGGGCACCTGAACGTCTGCACCTAGGGAGACTCTTCCAAACACCACGCGGTAGCGGCAAAGCCTAGCTGGAGCCGGCCTCTTGTAACAACACAACACACGTTCAACTCTGATATATAGTATCTCCCTGCGCCCGGCGTCACCGGGGCCCCGGTCTGTACCCCGACCCGAGCTGTTGGAAATTACCAAATCTCAGCGGTGGAGCCTCGTCGACCCTATCGTCGGACCCGTACGGCGGCGCATCGTACCCCCGCATGGGCTGATTCATCGGGGGAGGGGCACCGGGCGGCGGGGGAGGCGGGGCCCAGATGGGTGGAACGTGTCCGCCCGCCACCCCCAAAGCCGGAAATTCGCCACCCCCGTCACCGTAGCCGTCACCGTCACCGTAGCCACCGCCGTATCCCACGTCTGTGTACGAATGTGAGTGGGGCGGTGGGGCGTGGTACGAGTCCCTGTACCCGTACGCATCCACACCGTTTGGGTCGTAGCCGTCGTATTGGGGAGGGCCGACGGGGGAGGGGTCGTAATACCCCCCCATATGAGGGGGCCCGTGGGAAGGCGGAGGACCGCCACCCTGACCTGGGTGGAACGCCGCGGGCGAGGGCATGCGCACAAAGTCGGGGTCCATCGAGTCCGCCATCCGGTTCCTCACGATAGCCTGACGACCGCCGCGACCGCCACCCTGACGGTCACCACCCTGATGACCACCACCCTGATGACCACCACCCTGATGACCACCACCCTGACGACCGCCCTGACCCTGACGACCACCCTGACGACCGCCACCCTGACGACCGCCCTCCCGCCTCTCGGTCCTGAACTCAGCCCTCGACGCGCCTTGTTCAGTCCTGAACTCAGCCTTGTTCGCGGGACTGGTCCTGCCGCTGTCCTCGCCGCTGCCGCCGCCGCCGAAGATCCGCTCCCTGGCGCGCGTGTACTCAGCCTCCCTCTCCTCCACGGACATGGAACCAGGCTTTTTGGACCCGCCCGACTTTCTGTGTCCAGCCCCGGGCCCTCCATTGTTGCCGCCTCCCCGCCCGCCTCCTCCGCGTTTCATGACCGTCACCTTTTTCTTCTTCTTGTCCCCTTTGACCGATTCGTCGGTATCGCCCCGGACGTCCGCGAGGTTCACGACGGGCGGGTCCATCGATGAGCTAACCCCGGATTCCTTCTCGATGAGCGCTCTGTCCTGGCCGTCCGCGCCCACGACGGAGCGTGACGTTAGCCCGTGGTGCGCGGCGACCTTATGGGCGATCATGCGCTGGTACCCGTTGCCCGCGAACTCGTGCGACGTTCGCGTGTCGTCCCGGGCGAACCCACACACCTCGGCATCTACGCGAAGCACCGCCATCCGCGCGTCGCCACCGCCCTCGAGCGCCTCGCGCAGGAAGGGATCGATCCAGGCCTTGGACGCCGCATCCGCGCGAGGATCGCAGAAAGATCCCCCGCCGACGTTCGTGGACGACGTCGCCGCCTCGCCGAGCGGGCTGGGGCTCCGAACGCGAGCTCCGCCGTCGGCCGGCGATCTGGTGTGGGATCTGGTCGGCGGGTTCAGCCCGGACCCGTCCTGGGCGACGATTCGCTCGGACGACGGGGGTTTCAGCGCGCGCACGCCCTCGCTCACCGCCTCGACGGCGGACTCCCAGTCGGAGTCTCCGCCCTCGCTCATCCTCGCCGCCGTGCCGCGTCGGTGGGGGCTCTGTGTGGGATTTATGTGCCGATGCCTCAGCTGCTCAGGGAGTCCCAAGAAGAAAAACCTCTCCACTCTCGATGCTCGCACGGTGGCACGCCGTGCCTGGCTCGGCCCGGTCAGTGAGGCACGCGTCGACGCCGTCCCCGCGCGCCATGCCGGTCATGGCTGCGAAGCGTCCGCGCATCGCGACCCCCACGATAACGGCGGCGGCGGCGGAGGCGCCCATGAACCCCGCGCGCGGCGGTGGGGACGCATCTCGCTCCTCCACCGACGCCGCCGCCGCTCGTCCCGACAACGCGGACGCCTCGAACGCTCCGTGCTCGGTGGTGGTCCTCGACGGTGCCAACCTGGCGTGGACATACAGCGCCTCCCTCTTCGCCAAGCTCGGCTGCCGCACCAGGCTGCCTTTGTCCCGCGGGGTGGTGCTGGCCATGGAGTCGGAGGTTTGGAAAGAGTTGGGCGTGGAGCCCGTGGCGTTCATGCCCGCGTCGTACGTCGAGGGACCCCTGCACGGCCTCGCGGACGGCGGGGACCTGGACACGCTAGTCCCGGGTAACGTCCAGTACTTGGGCGGCAGCGTGTGGAGGAACACGGTGCTGTGGGACATGGTTCAGGTCAACAAGCTGAACGTCGTCGAGCGGCCGGCGGGTGCGAGGAGCTCGGACGACGCGTCCATCATCAAACACGCGCGGGAGGTGAACGGGATGATATGCTCGAACGATCGGTACACGGACCACTGCGACGGGACCCCGGGGAACGGGGGTAAGGACCTCCGAAGGTGGCTACGGCACAACAGGACGGGGTACGAGTTTCGGGTCGGAAGCGTGGAGGAGGCGGCGTACCAAGCGGGTCGAGAGTTACCGATGTCATTCCCGCCCGTGGGTTCCGTGTACCTCCCGCCGCCGCCTGACTCGGAGACGACAGAGACGTCACACGATGTAGACGGACCCGACGTGGTCCGACGTGGTCCCGAGGGTTCTTCGCCAACCTGGGTGGCGGAGGTCCACGCCGTCGGGAGCAGTCGGCCGTGGGGACTCGGACAGCGGTGGGGGAAGGACGGCGGGCGTGGACGGAAGAAGCGCCGGCGTCGTGGGGTGGGGGGAGGCGCGAGACGGGAACGGTCGGTGTCGGACTCTGAGCCGGACTTTCCGTTCTGGGCGCTGCCGGACGATCACCTCCCGGTCGAGTTTGCGCTGAAGAAGAGCGTGAAGTTTGTCGGGTAAAAAAGTCAGACTGTTTGTCCGTTGTACTCGCGCGCGTCCGTCTGCGAGTCTCATTTTTTTTATCGCTTTCCCGAACCGTTCAAGTGGGCAAACGGTCACCGTGGATCTCTCATCTCTGTTTGCCAGCTGTTTGCACACCTGGCACCGCTACACCCATTTCCGTTTCGTTTTTATTCCTTGTTTTCTGCCTGCTCCTCTGTGTGTCATCCACTCGAAAACCCAAGGGTGCCGATGAGAGTTGCCTTGGAATCAGCGATTTCGCTCAATTTACCAAAGCCATCCTGACTGGTTCCATACGTGACATTGAGCGAAATTGAGCTAAATTGAGCTAAAATTGAGCCGGATAAGCCGCCTTGATTTTTGTTTCTGGGGACGGTTTTGGGCTTTCGCGGCAGCCGAGAGGCTCTCAGGGCCACGAAATTTCAGCCGGCAAGGCCAAGGTGGCTCCAAGTCTACCCTTTATGAACGATGATCCGATCAGCGTCCTCGTCACTTCCCGCACACTTTACACCGCCATCAACTAAAATGAACGCCGTTGCCCGTACCACCACCACCGTCTCCGCCTCCGCGCTCCGCGCGCGCCTCGGCGCCAAGAGGTTCAACCCCCTCGCGGCCGCCCCCAAGGCTGTCGCGTCCAAGAAGGCGTTCTCCGTCCAGGCGAACTCCGACAAGGTCCAGGACGGTCCCCCCCTCTACGCCGAGGGCGAGCTCGACATCTACCGCGAGTCCCCCCTCCGCTACATGGGCTACTCCAACGAGGTTGGTGAGGCTTTCGCGGCCTTCCTCCCCGGCTGGGGCGTCCCCGCCTCCTACGGCGTCGCCGGTGAGTGATCAAGAAACCCCCAAAATAACCCCGCGGTCCCTGGTTCAAACGGACGGCAACCCTCCCGGCTTAAAATGGATAAGCCCCGCAATTGGACCGCCCGCTGACCTTCTTCCTCCCCTCTTCTCCCCTTTCCACAGCGCTCTACGTGTTCGCGGACACCTTCGACAAGGGCAAGCGCGCCTCCGAGGTCGAGCCCGGTGAGTTTCCCCCCGAGACCGCGCCGCCCAGCCTCCTCCATTTTTTTGACGGCACATCTTGTTTTTTGGCTTTAAATTGCCAAAAAAAACCCCGCGACTTCCGACTGACCCGTTCCCCCTCCTTCGTCGAACCAACAGATGAGGACAACAAAGCCAAGCGTGGTGCCATCGTCGCCCTCGACACCCTCACCTGGCAGATGCTCGCCTCCGTGTTCTGGCCCGGATCTTTCATCCGCTGCGTCGTGAACGCCACCGCCGTCGCCGTCGCCGCCGCGCACCTCGACGCCTCCGTCGGCGCCGACGTCGCCAAGGCGATCCCCACCGTCGCCGGCATCGCCGCGATCCCCTTCATCGTCAAGCCCATCGACGGTACCGTTGACACCGCCATGGAGATGTCCGTCACCAAGGCGCTCAACGGCCGCATCGAGGGTGTCCAGGATGCCGGCGTGGCCCTCGCCACCATCGGCGCCTGCCTCGCCGTCCCCCCCACCCTCTTCTCCGTCGCCGCCGCCATCAAGGACATCGCCGTTTAAGCATTCATCATGCTTCATCGATATTCTTTATAGCAAATTGCAGCGCTTAGAGAGGGTGTGGTGTCGAGGTGTACGCGAAGAAGAGCAAGTTCTAAGTAACGCGTTATACAGCTGACTCGAGTATATCAACAGATTCTTTCATACGAACCTCGTGTCGCCCCTTCGTCTAGTGTCGCCCCTTCGTCTAATCCGCCCCCGCCGCCTTGCCCACAGCCTTGGGCTGCTTCGCCATCTCCGCCTCGATCTCTGACTTTTTGTAGTAGTGCGGCGCAATCTCCATGAGCCACTTTGGTTCGATCTCGATCACCTGCCGCATGTACTCCTTGGTTGTGAACACCAGCTCAAAGTACACGACCCACCTGGGCAGCTCCTTGACCAGCCCGCTGCTGGGATGAATGTTCACCGTCTGCGGGTTCTTGACCGTGCGGTAGCTCCCGTTCTTCTGCAGCTTGGCGGTGTGGTAGAAGAAGCCCGCCGTGATGCACTTACGAATCGAATCGAGCGCGCCTCTGTCCGACACCAAATCGATCTCGACGCGCTCCAGCAGCCCCAAGAGCTGGTCCCTGATGTCCCTCGCGCGCTTCATGGACCGCACCTGCACGAAGTTCTCGTAGCACCACTGCGTGCTGTAATCGGTGTCGGCCCACTGGTTGTACACGTTGAGCAAGGCGAGGTGGTCCCCGACGTTCCCGATGTGAAACGCCTGATGCGCGTGGTCCGCCAGCTGGATCTTATCCTTGGGCCTGTAGAAGATGGTGTTGCCGCTGCTCAGCATGCAGCAGATCGTGGCCACCTCCTCGGAGCACCCGTACTTATCACTCGCCACCAACGTCTTGCTCAGCATCGGGTCCAACGGGAACTCGGCCATCCGGCGGCCAAGTTTCGTGAGCTCGCCGCGGTCGTTCAGCGCGCCGAGGGCGTAGAGCTGCTCCAGCGCCCGTAACAAGGTCTCCGCCGGTGGGGCGTCCATGAAGTCGAAGTGCATCAGGTCGTTGATGCCCAGCGACTTGAGCATCAGCACCACGTTCCCGAGGTTGGTCCGTTGGATCTCCGGCACCGTGTTCGGGTCGAGCTCGTTCTGGAATGACCAAGCCGTGTACAGCCTGAAACACTTACCGGCGGATGTCCTTCCCGCGCGACCGGCGCGTTGCAGCGCGGACGCCTGGGAGGTTGGGGTCACCATCAACGATTCCATGCCGCTCCGTGGGTTGTAGCTCTTCTGCTTGCAAAACCCGGGGTCGATCACGTACTTGATGCCGTCGATGGTCAGCGACGTCTCGGCGATGTTCGTCGCGAGCACGACTTTGCGGCCGCCTTCGGGCGGTGGATCGAAGATTTTAGCCTGAAGGTCCGAGGGCAGGGACGCGTAGATGGGCGCGACGGCTAGTTCGGGCACCTTGGAGCCCATCGACCTCATCCTGCTCTTCAGAATCTCCTCCATGTTCTCGATCTCCTCCTGGCCGGTGCAGAACACCAGGATGTCACCCGGCGGCTGGGTCACGTGGATCTGCAGCACGGTCACGATGGCGGCGTCCAGGTAGTCAGCCTCGGGCTGTTTGGTGTACATGATGTCCACCGGGTACCTTCGACCGGGGATGCGAAAGATGGGCGCAAAGTCAAAGTACTCCGAGAACTTCTCCGCGTCGAGCGTCGCCGACGAGATGAGGAGCTTGATATCGGGCCGGAACCTGGCGATGTCCTTTACCAGCCCGAACAGCACGTCGGTGTGCAGCGTGCGCTCGTGAGCCTCGTCCACCATCATCACCGAGTACGACGCGAGGTCGGGCTCGCCCAGAAACTCACGCAGGAGCATACCGTCGGTCATGTACTTGAGCTTGGTCCTCTCGGTGGTGCAGTCCTCGAAACGGATGCTGTAGCCAACCTCGTTCCCGAGCTTGACGCCAGCCTCCGACGCGACGCGCGCGCTGACGGACATAGCCGCGACCCTCCTCGGCTGCGTGCAACCGATCTTGGAGTCCCCTTTAGCGAAGCCGGCTTCCCACATGTACTGGGGGATCTGGGTGGTCTTCCCCGACCCGGTCTCTCCGACGATGACCACAACCTGGTGATCCTCGACAGCCTGGATCAGGTCCTCCCTGTACGGGTATATGGGCAGAGACGCCCGGTCCTTGGCCATAGCCTCCCTCTCGCTCAGCTGGTCCTCCGCTTTCTTGGCCTCCGCGAGCTCCCTCGCCGACGCTTGCCTCTGCTTCGCCTTCTTGACCCTGTTACCGTCCTCGTCGTCGGTCTCGTCATCGCTGGACGATGAGCTCAAATCCCCGGTACCCCCCATGACCTCGTCCTTGATGAACCCGATCTGGTCCTCAAAGACAAAGTCGTACTGTTTCCCCGCGGGTTTCTTGTCCAGGGCGCCAAACTGCGCCTTGGCTTGGTTGATCTGGTGCGCCTCCCACTCCTCCTGCTCCTTGAACGGGTTGGTATCGTCGGCGTCCTTGGTGTCCCTGTACCTCGCGGTCATGGCGTTGAACCGTTTATCGTTCCCGTCCTTGCCCCCCTCGTCGTACGTATCGGGCATCTTGTACCGGTCGTCCAGGATGGCGTCCACGTCCCGCACCTGCTCCATGGCGAGCTTGTAGATCTGCTTGCGGTACTCGTGGTCCGCCTTCTCCTGCTCCGTCAGCTCCGTGTCCGCGAAGAGGTACTCCTCGTCCTCGATCATGCCCTTGAGCTCCTCCAGCTTGGACACCTCGCGCTTCTTGAGGTACTCCTGCCTGGAAAACTTTCGTAGCTCGGGGACCATCTCGTTGCGCTCCTCCTCCGTCTTGTTCACGCCCCGTCTCTCCTCCTCCATCTTCTCCTCGAGCGTGAGCTTACGTTCGGTGAGTTTCTTAGTCTTCTCGTCGTCTCGTCGTCTCAGGCGCTCTTCGAACTCCTCCTTCTCCTTGATGTCGCGCTCCATCTCCTCTTCCCTCATCCTTCGTTCCCGAGCCTCCTCGTCCTCCTCGTCACCGCCCTCGGTTTCCTCCCACCGCCGCCTCGCGCCGGTGGTCTCCCTCGCGCGCTTCCTCGCGGCGATGGCCTCCTCGTCCTCGTCGCTGTCGTCGCCGCCGCCCTTGCGCAGGCGCCGCTCCCGCCGCTTCTCCTCCTTGGACGATCCGCGATCCTTCTCCTTCGCGGCGGGCGCGGGCTTAACATAGTCGTCCTCATCGTCGTCCAGCATGGCGTAGGACCTGTTCCGCGCGGCCGCCTCCGTCGCCTCTTTTTCCTCGCGTTTGTACGCGCTCGCGCCCCCGCCCGCCCGCGGCACCCGCGACATCAGCTCGGCGGCGAAGGAGCGCGTGCCGCCGTCGTCGGGCAGGCCCTGCGACGCGAGCTGTTTGGCGAGTGATCCCGCATCGGACGCCTTCTTGCCCAGCGCCAGCACGTAGGATGCGAGGGCACCCTCGGCGAAGCCCAGGATGTCGTGGAGCTTGTCGCTGACCCACGACTTGAGCGCTCGCTCGTCCATGGCTGTCGCTGACCCCCTCCTCTGGGCGCGCGCCTTCACAGTGAGCAAATCCCTAGAAGTTCTGGCAGTTCAGTTCGGCGCGATCATCATGCACATCTTCGCCACTTCCGTGGTCGCACAGCAGTGATCATCGTCTGAGAATTAGGTGACGACGACGCGCTCGCACATCGCGTCAGGGTCGAGTCGATAGCGTCCGCATCGCCCGGGTCCTCGGGGTGCGACTTCCGTGGGAGGGATGAGCGCCGTCCGCGCGCGTCTCCTGGCGGCCGCGGGGGCCACCATGGCAGCCACGTGTACCTCCCTGGCGTCGTCCGACGCCGGGGCGCCCCTGGACGAGAGAGGCGCGGCGGTACCGTTCCTCACGGCACCGCCACCGCGTGCCAGGCCGGACGCCAAACTCGCGTTCGTCCAGCTGCTCACCAGGCACGGCGACCGCACGTCCATCAACCCGCTGCCCATGGAGACCAGGGAGCAATGGTCGAAGCTGCTGCCGAGCTCCGACGCGTGCGCGTCGATGACGGCGTCCGCGGCGCCCCACCCGCCCAATCCAGCCTTACTCGACGCCAAGAGGGAGGCGGCGTGGCACGGCCAGCTCACCACCAAGGGCGTGGACCAGATGAGGGACACGGGCGCGGCGCTGAGGGAATGGCTGGTGGAGCGCGAGGGCGTCTCCGTTTTGCCGCCGACGCTGGAGGAGGCTGCGGCGTCCGGCGCGGTGAGGATCCGGTCCACCAGCACCAGGCGCACGGTCCAGTCCGCGCAGGCCATGATGCAGGGTCTCTACGGCGTCAGGGATCCGAGCTCATCTGATGGTCTTAGGGTCGAGGTGAGGGATAGGATGAACGAGTCCATGTTTCCCAACCCGGGCATGAGCTGTCGGCGACAGATCGAGCTGATGAAGTCGTTGGACGGGGATCACGTGGTGAAGACCGCGGAACAGGACGCGTGGGGACGACGTACACTGGCGGCGGTGAGGGATTTGGTGCACGCGCGGAACGTGGACAAGCGAAGACGGCAACGCGAAGAGGCTCTCCGGGAGCTCAACGCCGTCAAGGATGGTAACGCCGAGAAGAGCACGGAGGGTAACACCATGTCCAGTATACCCCAGTCCACCGCGGGCGAGTCTACCGTGGGTGGTGAGCAGGTGGAGCCCGTCCCGACGTCCGCATCTAAGGGTGAGTTACCGGCGCACCTCGGGCGGGACCCGAGACGCCCGTCGTGCACGTCGGTGTGGGAGCCCCTGCAGGCCAGGGCTAACCACGGTTTATCTCTGCCTGAGGGTGTGACGGCGTCCGACGTGGCGCTCATTCGACGCGCGGCGGAGGTCCGGTACATCAACCGCGCGACGAACATGGAGGGCGCCGGTCTGACCGGGGGTAGGCTCTTAAGGGAGCTGGCGAACGAGGCGGCGGATGTCGCGAACGGTAAGTCTACTCAGAAGTTGAGCTTGTACAGCGGCCACGACTCGACGATCATCGCGTTGCTCGCCGTCCTCGGGGCGTTCCAGGGGGAGTGGCCGCCCGTGGCGTCCACCGTGGTCGTGGAGACGTGGAAGGTTGGGGACGGGTTGGGGCGGCCGCACTGGTCGAGCCGCGCGTTGAAAGCGGGCGAGGACGGCGACATGGTCAGGGTTTTGTTCAACGGAGAGGTTCTGCCGCTGCCGGGGTGCGCGGGACAGGATCCGATCCACAGGGGCGGGCTGTGCGCGCTGGACAAGTTCGTGGCGATGGCGGACGAGCGTGACCCACGGGACTACGAGGAGGCGTGCAAGCCCCGGGGCGGGTCCAAGCTGTGAGCTCATTAATGTATCATTCTTTGAACGCGCGAGTCGGTGCTATTTTTTCTTGTTCCTCGAGGTGGCCTTCTTCTTGAGGTGCTTCGGGATCTTCGTCTTCCTCTTCTCCGCAGCCTCGGCCTTCACCTTCGCCTTGTGAATCTTCGCCGCAGCCTTGAGCGCCTCCTTATCCACCGGTTCCTTCCTCCGCCGTCTCCGTATCGGGTTCCCGTCCTCGTCGAGCTCGGGCTCGCTCTCGCTCTCGCTCTCGTCGGACTCCTCGTCCGTCTCGGACCCGTCCGTCACGTCGGCGTCGTCAGTGACCGCGATGGGTCGCGATCCGCCCTTGGCTTTGGTCCGCGCGACCGTGGTGGCCATCATCCCGAACGAGTTCTCGGCGGCGGCTCGAAGAATCTTGGGCGTCGTCTCAACCCCGCTCAGGTCAGCCTTCATACCCGTGATGTTCTGGTAGTACACCCCTTCGCTGCTCCCGTCGCCAGCTTTTAGCCTCCGCTGATCCCTCTCGAACGTGTCCACCTCGTCGAGCCTCTGTGGGATGAACGCCTGCTGGAACACCGTATCCACCAGGTCACCCGCGTGGCCGTGCTTGTGGACGTTTCCGACGCCCACGCCGAGCCTCTGCCCGTCGGCTCCAACCTCCGAGGCACCCTCCCCGCCGTCGCCACGTCCCCGCCGCACCTCCCTCGCGAGCGCGCTGGCGTTGAGAGCCTCGAGGCATGCGTCGATGTTCGCCGGGGTGATGGCGGGGTCGGTGACAAAGTCGAACATCTCCCGCACCGTGGGCACCGCCACCTTCGCCTTTGCGAAAAACTGACCGAGGTGGAGCAAGTCCTCCCGGAGAAAGTCGAGGCACCGCGGGTGGTCCAGGTCGACGGACTGGGACACGTCGATGACGTGCGCGTTACCGTCGTGGTACAGGATGTTGTACTCGGAGAAATCCGCGTGCACCAGCCTGCATTCCTGGTACATCCGCCGCACGTCAATCAGGAGCTGGCGGAAGAGCTCACCGCGTTTGCCGGCGCTGAGACCCGCGGCGTCCTTCAGCCTCGGCGCCGCCACGCCGTCTTCTCCGATGAACCCCATCACGAGCACGTGCGATCGCAGCAGTTTCACCTCCGGCACCCGGAGGCCAACCTCTCTTAGACGGATCAGGTTACGCATCTCCTTCTCCGCCCACGTCTGGACCATCTTCCGGGGGTTCTTCTTGGAGTACCCGTTCCTCCACCTCCAGTCCCCGCTGACGTACCGATCCCTGTCCTTGAACACCAGGATGGACGTCTTGTACACCTTGACCGCGAGGTCGGTTCCGTCCTCGGTCACCGCGTGGTACACGTTGGCCTCCTTGCCGGTGGATATGCACCCGTTGATCTGCGCGAAGACGCCTTGGGACAGCATCTTGAAGAGGATGAGTCTGGTCCGCGGGTCCAGCGCCTGTTCCACCGTGGCCCTGTCCGCCTTGTCCTTGACCATGTTCCCCGATTTACCAACCTTGCGCTCGTTCTCCCGTAACGAGTTGCCCACGCGCTGGCCCACGTTGCCGCCGCCGCCGTACGCGTCCAGTTTGATCTTCTTCTCCAAGTGCGCGATGTTGTGCTGGATGGCCTGCGCACCCTTGGCCTGCATGTTGGCGTGTGATCCCTTGGGACCCTTGCCTTTGCTTGGACCCTTGCCCGCGACTTGGTTTCTACCGTGGTTGCCCGCGCCTCCGTTGGCGTTGGGCCTGTGCCCGGTGGTGGCGAGACCGCCGCCCCCGACGTGCGCGCCCCTCGCCGCGAGGTTCTCGCGCATGTCGAGGGACTCGAGCGCGTTCATGATGTCATCGTCGTCGTCGTCGTAGTCGTAGTCCTCGTCGTAGTCGTCGCCCTGCCCGTCGTCGTCCTCGAACTCGTCCATGCGTGAGCTCCACCCTCGTTCCCCGGGCTCGTCGTCGTTCCCGGCGTCGGCGGCGGCATCATCCATCGGCGAGCCGACGTCCATCGGGTCGTCGGCGGCGGCGGCCGTGCCCGGGGCGGCGGTGGCGGGCGGCGGCGCGTCCTCATCCTCGGAGTCGGAGTATCGGTTTGAGAGCTCAGTCTCCCACCGCTCCTCGCTCGCGACCGCCATCCTTCACGTCCCGTCGCCGGCGAGCGGCGTCGTGTTGTGAGCCACCGCCTCCCATCCACGCCGACAAAGTTGTAAAGTTTTGGCTCCGAGACTTTTGGCCGAGAATCTTCCCCGGGCCTGGGCCGCCTGCACTGGAAGGCGCGCCGAGCAGCTGGCGCGGTGGGTTCGACCCGCGCGGGCGCTCGTTGCAACGCGAGACTAGTACGGTCGAGATGGTCGACAAGACCAAGGGCTCGGCGACCAACCTGGAGGTGACCATGGCCAACCTCCAGCACGGCAAGCGACTCAAGGGGAAGGCTCGAAGCAGACTCCACGTCCTCCTCGGACTGGTCTTCCTGGGCGCGGTCGCGGGGGTCGCGGCGCTGATCGCCAAGAAGGGGCTTCCGGACATCGATCCCGTCAAGGTTCGTGCACGTTTCACGATCCAACGCAGCGCGGATAACGCGGGTGGACCCGTTCGACACCCCGCGCCCCTTGGCGAATCGCGGCAATCAATCCCAAGATCGTGCCGATAAAATTATTCCTAAATTCCACCACCCCCCTCACCCCTCCGCAGGTGCACACGGCGATCGAGAACGCCGGGTACATGGGCATCGTGGTGTACGTCATCGGATTCGGTCTCGCGGAGCTGCTCCACCTGCCTGGTTTGGTGTTCATCACCGCGGGGGTGCTGTGCTGGGGCCACCTCCGGGGTTGGGCCATGGCGGTGATCATGGCGCCGCTATCGTGTTCGGTGTCGTTCCTGGTGGTGAGGCGGATCGGTGGGCAGGCGCTGGCGAACGTGGAGTGGACGTGGGTGCAGCGGCTGATGAGCAAGCTGGATGAGTTCCCGGTCAAGACGGTGGTGGTGCTGAGGCTCCTGTTCTTCATGGCGCCGGCGGTGAACTACATGCTGGCGCTGTCGAGCGTCAACTTTAAGAATTTTTTGGTCGGGACGGTGGTCGGCCTCGCGGTGCCTCTCACCGTGGCGGTGTTCTTCATAGACCACCTCATCACTTACATGGGCTGGAGCAAGGCGCAGCACATCGAGATCGTGCCGTCGTACCCACCCCCGGCGGTGGCGGAGGGGCTGTTCAGCAGGTTTGGCATAGGGTGAGCGCCGAGGCGTGGGCGGAGACCAGACGAAAGCGTCACACGGGTGCGGACCCGTGCACTATTATTGTAAAACGATTTCAAACACGATTTAGCGTCAACATCATGTCATCACGGCATCGACCCGACGCCAGCCTCGGTCATTTGTCACATGGGCTCCGATAGCGACAGCGAGGCCAAGACTGTGGTGAAGAAGCGAAGGGCGAAGGGCGTCGGGGCGACCCCCGCGCCCGCCGACGGTGCGGTGGCGCAGCGTCCCCTCTGGAACGACGCCGCGGCGACGCCGAACCTCGATGCCATGCGCCGCGCGCTCGTGGTCGAGCTCGGGCGCCACTTCCCTCTGGACCAAAGTTCCACGGAGGTGGGCGTCGTCCTGATATGCGGCGACCGCTCGGACGCCTCGATGGACTGGGCGGGGCTCGTCCTCACTCTCCCGTCCGTCGCGGATCAGGACGATGACGAGCAGGAGGATGGTGAGGAGGCGGGGTCGCTGTGGGTCAAGCCCCTCAACATGGATGAGCCGCGCGGAGACGACGCGAATAAGAAGCGCGCCAACAAAAGGGCGCCAAAAAAGAAAAGCCGCGACGAGGGCGCGATGGTCGTTGCCGGGGAGCCTCCCCCGCTCACCCTCGCGCGTCCCGCCGCGCCCGTGGTCCGTCTGTCCGTCTCGAAGGAGTCGCCCGTGCAGCAGATCAACGCCGCGACGATCATGGACCGCCTTCGCTTCACGAGCACAGAGCTAGCGCCGGTCGGTAGCGGTTCCTCCCTCGGAGCGGTCGACGACCGCGGACTCTGCGCTCAGAAGGGCCACGACGTGAGCCGATCCACCGTCACCCGCGTGTACGCGTTCGCCCCGGAGAGGCGCGAGCTCGCCGAGGAACTCACCCGCGGTCTGCAAGCGACGGGCGGCGCCCGGCCCCCGCGACACACCTGCCTCCCGTCCCCGCTCGTATCAGCCACCGTCAAGAAAAGAAAGAGGGTCGACTCTTTCGCCGGGGATGAATACGGCGGCGTGGACGACACACCCGGCACCGTCGTGTTCGAGGGGACGTCCAGGCAGACCGCGCGACGGGGGATGGACCCAAGGCTCCCGGCGCCGTCGCCGTTGGTACCCACGCGGCTCGAGTCCTTCGGTCGGTCCTTCGGAACCTCCGTGGACGCGGGCGTGTGCAACCCGCTCTTCGACGAGGTCGAGGGAGGATCCACCGGGGGCGAGGGCACGCTCGGGGACAGAGCCGCGGCGGTCCTGAGGGACGCGCTGCAGGGCTCCAGTGCGGTGGAGCTCGTCCTGCCGAGGGCGGACGTGATGTGCGCCTTGGCCGAGGTCAACGAGATGAGATCCCGGCTGCAAGAGATCCGCGTGAGATGCCGGCGATGATTCGAACGCGATTGATTTGAACACGACGTTACAAAGCTTTCATCACAGCTCATCTTTGTCGCCGTCGAGTAGGTCACGGCGGATGGCCGTGTGCAGGTTATGCCCCCCGGCGGCACCCAGCTGATCCTCCATCTTTTGACGCCAGTGCTTCCCCGCGGTTGGGTCGAAGGTGCTCCTCGATCTTCCCCTCGCCGCCTCCATCTTCCTCTCAGCCTCCGCCGCCAGCTCCGCCGCGTCCTTCTTCTTCTTCCACTTCTCCCCCTTCGCCCTGACCGCGTAGTGCGCAGCCTGCCTCGCCAGCTCCCACAGCTCCAGCTCCATCATGTTCCGGGCGTGGTTCAGCATGACGCCGTAGCAACCAACCGGGGGCCTATCGTCGTCGCACTCGGTTGACACCGCGGGACCAGCCTCGGCGGCGGCGACGTCGACGGGGCTCTGCGTCCACGCGCTGTACACCACCGCCGCGGCTGCCATCCCCACGTGCCTGCGCCTGGTGGGTCTTTGCATCAGCGCGGTCAGCATGTCCTCAGAAGCCTCCAGCGCCCTCTTCTTACCGAGCTTCTCCGCCTCAGCCTTTGTCTCCCGCATCTTAGCCACGATGGTCTGGTTGTGCTCGCTGTCGTTCACCGCCAGCGACTCGAACTTCTCCATCTGCCCCAGGTACGTCGCGAACTGGTTAGCCACCGCGGACGCGGCAGCAGCCCTAGACGTCGCCGCGGCTGCCGGTCGTTCACCGTACAGCTGTAGGAGACCGATCGCGTACATGTACTGCTCCATCGAGTGAGCATCGTCCCTCATGAGCGCCGAGACGTCCGCCATGGTCAGCCTCGCGTCCGGGTCCGTCTTGTCCAGCATGACAGCCTTCGTCGCCGACGTCTTCGCCGCCTCGAGCCTGTCGTACCTGTCTATACCCAGCGTCTTGTTACTCTCAGGGTCGGTGGAGGAGAACCCGCCGGCGTGGTCGAACCTTGCGTGTGCCCGAGCGGTCGAGTACATGGCCTCGGGCTCCAACCGCGGCCACGCCCTGGCCGCTAACGCGTAGTCGGCGGTCGCGTTGACCCAGGTGACGTCCTTTGTGTCGGCCGTGACGGTGGACCTGCCCCGGGCGATGAGGGCGCGTGCGAGGGACGCGCACGTCCGCGCCGCCGACATCTCCGCGGGCTCCAACCCGAGGGCGGCGTCCGGTTCCCCGATGACGACAACGCCGTCGTCGTCGCTCGCCCTCGCATCCACGGACGCGGACATCTTCTCCTCGAGGACCACCGCGTGTTTCTCGCACCTCGCGACGGACTCGCGTACCTTCGTAGGGTCGTTCAGTCCGTTCATGGACCGTTCGTCCAACGCCCTCGCGTCGTCGGCAGCGGCGACGAGGGCGCGAGCCTTGGCGGCCGTTCTCTCCTTCGGGCACGGCGGGTCCGGGACCTTCGCGTCCTCCCCCTCGACGCACACCCTCGCCGCGAACGCGCTCGCCGCGTCGTCGGCACCCTCGGCACCCTCGGCACCGTGCTCGGTGGGATCGTCGCCGTAGACTGTTTGCCCGTAGACGACGGACGTTTGTGAAGTTGCTTCAAACGCGGCGATGAGATGGTCCAGTCCGATCCTGTCCGCCTCCGCCAGGCATCGTTCCCGCAGGTGCCGTGAGAGCATCACCTTGCCCTCCTCGCCGTCGGGTCGCGTGATCCCCGGGATGTTTTCGGCGTCCAGGCCGGGTCCCGAGAGCGCGAGGAAGGCTAGGCCGCCGCCCGACGCGTCACCGACCCCGACGCTCTTCAGTTCGTAGCGCAGCCATCGTCCTCTGGGCCCGCACGCCGCCTCTACCGCGACCTCAGCCGCGGCCGTGGAGTCCGGGGCGTCGCCGAGGGTGACCTCCGCGCCGTACCTCGCGCGCAGACTGGCGCGGGTGTGCTCGAGGGCGTCGTGGAACGCCGACGCAGACGCCGCGCATGCGTCGCACGCGTCGACGGTGATCGGAGCGCGGGCCGACGACGACGCGCGCGCGGGGAACGGTGCCGCGGCGAGGAGGACGAAGAACGACGCGAAGATCGCTGCGGCGTACCTGGGGCGACCGGCGCGCGGTGCCGCCATCGTCCGGACGCGCTCCCAGATCTGTGTCTCCTCTCGCGCCGCCCGGTACTGTGAGTCAGCTCGAGCCATCGCCAAGAAATAAAACGTGATGTCTCGGAGGGGTCGACAGAACGTGGGGCGCGCCGGGGCAGCCTCCGCGGCGCGTGCCCGATGCGAATCCTCGCGCTGCACGGTAGCAGGCAGAACGGGGAGGTGT
>Ga0209631_10002179_pt1 | contig 23781 bp, 9 predicted proteins | sample COG_08_FD_184752 | JGI IMG/M metagenome (GOLD analysis project Ga0209631, IMG submission 184752) | Pelagic Microbial community sample from North Sea - COGITO 998_met_08 (SPAdes) (version 2) | ecosystem: Environmental > Aquatic > Marine > Neritic zone/Coastal water | place: Helgoland, sampling... | reverse complement strand
GTGCATCGCCCCTGCTACCAAGGCGTACAAGGCCCCCGGCGCGCGCACCGCCACCGCGTTCGTGCAGCCCCCCACGCCCACCTTCGCGGTCGTGGCGCCACCCAAGCGTTTCGACGCCACAGCCTCCGATGCCAGGTGAGATGACCGCCGGAACCCCGCGCACCCTACCCCGCACGTCGCCGATACCTCCGAGGATCGTGCTCGTTTCGCGTCATCGATGCCTGTCCCAGCGACGGACCCCGAGAAGGGGCACGATCCGGCGTCGCGCGCGCCCCGACGCGCGCTTCGCCGACATGTGTTTCCCCCGCGATCGCGGAGAGATAACCCGCTTATCGTCACCACCAACCGTCGCTGACCGTATTCCCCCCACGTCTCCCCTTCCGATCGTTCAGATGGACCGGCAACGCGCTCCTCGGCTCCACCGGTGCCGCCACCAAGCGCGTGCTCGCCGTTGACGGCGGTGCCCTTCACGTCATCTCCGACGACGGCCTCCAGACCAGGAGCACGGCCGACGGTTTGATCCTCGCGCTCGCCTCCACCACCGTCTCCGTCGACGACGTCCTCGCGTCCTACAACAAGGCTGCCCAGTCCGGCGACGCCAACGACACCCGTTCCAGGGTGAACGCGCTCCGCAAGGCTCTCGGCGAACTCCACACCGAGAACGGCTCGTTCGCCGTCATCGCGTTCGACGCCAAGATGGGCCGCGTCCTCGCCGCCAGGACCAAGAACTCCGCGCCCCTCTCCTACGGCTTCACCGCCGACGGAACCCTGGTGGCGTGCGCGGGTCTCACCGCCCAGGCCATGGGCCTCGACGCGTCCCTCGACCTCACCTCGCTCCCCTCCGGCCGCTTCATCTTCGGCCACCGCTACGTGAAGCCCATCGAGTTCACCCAGTTCTGGTCCACCGCCCAGGGCAACCGCGCCGCCGCGCCCGCCAGGAAGGCCAGGCGCTCGGTCGACACCGTTCCCGAGAACTCCGTCCCGGCTCACAAGTGGGGCACCACCAACTCCGAGGGTGACGGTAACGCCGACTGGCACGTGCACCCAACCCTCCACCACACCAAGTCGGCGTACGTGCCCCCCGCGCTCCGCCGCGCCCGCGAGGCTGCCGAGAAAGCCGCCGCCGAGAAAGCCGCGTCTGAGAAAGCCGCGGAGGTTCGCCCCGTCTCCCCGAGGACCCAGAAGGTGGAGATGGACGCGCAGATCGCCAAGGCGGTCGCGTTCCAGGACCGCGTGGTCGCCGACCTCGTCACCGCCGTGCGACGCGCGTCCATCGACACCCGCCGCGGTTCTGTGGAGGCGTCCCGCAAGAACATGGTGAAGAAGTCGCTCAGGTCCGCGACTCTCTCCGCCGCGTCTTGGGAGCGCGCCCTCGCCACCTCCAGGGCGGTGGCTCAGGTCCGCACCTCCGTGGACTGCGCCAGGTCTTCCATGGACATGTCCCGCATCTCCTCCTTCTTCTCCTCCGCGCCCGTCGCGAGGGTTTAAGGGACTACAACATGTGAAACAAAACACCCAAGGGGATTATTTTACGAGGCTCACCGGGGAAATGGTGAGCCCACCGCTGTACTGCTAAGAGCACCGCTGTATCAATAGCTCGCGCGCGCGACATTACTCTGCATTGCTTGCATAAGACTAACATTGAAATACGACGATCGAAATCATCCGTCTCAAACACGTGTCTCCTCGCTAATATCACCGTCGCCTCACCGCGCTCCAAGATGAACTCGAACGGGGTTCTCATCCTCCGGCGCCTCGTTGCTAACCCTAAAGTCATCGGTGAACTCGCGCAGCTGCTGCAGAAAATCGTCCGAAGCGGGAGGCCCGGGCAACGTCGGCACCGACGACCGATCCTCCGCCCTTACCTCGCCGACGTAGAAGTGCTTCAGGTACAGGAACGACTCCCGGCTCGAGTGGTAGAGCTCAAAGTGTCTGGCGCACTCGACGTTCATGGACTGCGCGGGTATGATGCGGTCCCCGCCCGGGTGCTCGGGAAGCCACCTCTTGACGTCCAGCACCATACCGTCGATCACGATCCAGCACCCGCCGCGCTCGTTGTGCTCGAACACCTCGCGCCACGACCGTACCCGCCGCCGGCTCTCGTGCTCGCCGAGTCTCTCAGAGCAGTAATCCGTCAGGGTCGTCAGACCCAACGCGTCCGCAGCCTCGGCGAGCTCCTCGACGATCCTAATGTCGTGCTCGGGTGGTACACGGCCCAAAGCCTCAGCCTCGAGCCAGACCAGGACCCTGTCGAACGTGGCGCAGTCGACGTCCACATCGCACTCAGCCTGTCGGCGGTCCTCTATTATACGGTCCGAGCCCGCGGGTTTTGAGTCCTCGATCCCGGCAGACGCCTCCCACTCACGCCTCTTCCCGGAGCTCACCGCGGGCCCATCCGCACCAGCCTCGCGTATCGCCCGGGTCAACGCTATACACGGCCTGAGCAAGCGCCTGTGCACCGGGAACGTTTCTCCGTCGCTCGTGTGGACGGACACCAGTTCCCTCGCGGCGGCCTTCTTGGCGGCGGCTTCTCCTCCCCGAACTGTGCTGTTCACCAGCCGCAGACCCCCGCCGACGGTGACGCACGTACCGCCTTCGTCGCAGCCCACGTCGTCCACCGCGTGCAGCAACACGCGGGTGTCATTCACGACACATCCCCGGTAGCAGTGGTACCCCAGCGCCACCGCGGCGTCCGTCGCGTCAATCGTGTCGCACCTCGCCACCCGCAGCCTGAGCGACGTGTGGCCGAGGAACTCGAGATCGTCCCCGTCGCGCGGGTACGATAACGTCACCACCTCACCGACGTAGACCCACCTGTTGGCGAGCCTCTTTCGAAGCGCGGGAAGCAGCGACGCGCCGTCGACCTCCGCCGAGATTCGTTCCGACGGTGATGAAACCTTTGCTCCCTCTTCATCCTCTTCGTCCTCATCGGAGGAGGACGCGCGCGTCTCGGCGACGTCCACGACACGCATCACGCGTACCTCGATCTCCACGTCCACCAGATCGTGCCGCTCGTCCGCCGGGGGCACGAACCGCACGAAGTTGGCGGTCTGATCCTCCGCGACGTGACAGTTGTATCGGTCCTCGTCGGCGAGGGCGATGGCGTCCGTCGAGGGAACCGCGGGCGATACCGACGCCCGGAGCACGCAGTCCGCGCCGCCCTCGAGGGTTATTTGCGCGTGGCCCTTGTTCGAGACGAGGGGATGGTCCGGGTGGAGCCACGCGACGCCCCTGGGGAGGGAAGCGCCGGTGTCGCGCGCCAGCTTCTCGGAGCAGTGGACACGCAGAGGATGTGCCTCCGCGCTCTTGTGGTGCCTCGAGCCCAGCACCCTGGTGCTGACGTACGATCCATCCTCCTCCTTTGGCGCGGACGCGACGCCCATTAGCGAGTTGGGCCCGCGCGATAGCTTGAAGTTCACCATGGCCCGCCCTATCCTTCGAACGCCCCGGCGAGTGACGTGGAAACTAAGATGTGCTACCCTAAGTTTTTGGCAAGCGGAGTAGGACTACAGCTAAGTGCTACCTTCGAAGGTACCTAAGGCCCCTGGCGGCCGGTACCGATGTCTCATTGCGGCGCCCAGTACTCCCCTAATACACCCCTGACCCCGATGACGTCCACCAAGGGCCCGTACACCGCCTCCACCGCCGCCCGCTCCGCATCCCCGAGCTTCTCCAACCGTCGCATCCGTTTCGTCGGTTGCCGTTCCTCCATCTGCCGTCGGCGGTTGAGGCTGTCGTACTGGCCCACCAGCGCCCACAACAGCTCACCCTCGGTGCTGATCGGGTCCGCGGACGCGCGCTTCAGCCAGTTCAGCGCCAGCATCGACCTCGCCATCGCTCTCGCCTGCGTCGCCTGGCACTCGCCGGGCGGAGACGAGAACTCGCGCCTCACCTCCTCGCGCACGATGCCCCTCACCCTCTGACGGGACACGGCGCCGGCCTGGCGCATCAGGCGCCGATACATGGCCGCCGCGACCGCGCGGAACTCGGTTCCCGCGACGGACGACGCCATCAGTGTCCGCGGTGCCCACCTGTGTGCTGAGTGCTGACTCATGGCTTGGCGGTATTTAAATAGCCTGTTTACCATAATTAGGCACAAACCGATACAATTATGACTGTTTGCCTATATTGCGACCTTGCTCTATATATTGGTAACACCCATTAACAGCCATCACACTCCCGCCGACGCGCCGAGTGCCCCTTTCCAGCGCGTAATGGGGGCCGGCGCCGACGGCGGAAGGACTCGCGGCGATCGTGCGGGTGATGCACGTCGCGTCGCGCGCGGCGGTGAAGCGTCGACGCGCGATATTCCCAGGGGCCGACTCGCGGTTTCACCCGAAGGCACCGTGGGCGGGGAGAGAAAGTCGGATGCGACCGCGAGGAGGAACGCGGCGAGGAACAAGAAGGACGCCGAGGTTCTGGCCGCGAGGGACGCCAAAGTCGTGAGCGTCAACCCGTTCTTCCTGGAGAAGGAGCTCCTGCCCAAGCAGACCTGGCCCGACGGCACGCCCAACATACGGGCGCAGCTCACTTCGCTCTGGGTGCTGGGTCAGCCCCACTCTGCGCTGGGCGTGCCCCCGCCGCCGGAGCCCCCGAGGTTCGCGCCGGTAAAGCCGCCGGATCCTCTATGCTGCGGATGCGGCCCGCCCGTGAGCTGCTTCAAGTGCTTCGGCGGGGGCATGGTGGACGAGACCGAGCCCGGGACTCCCCGAGCCATCGGAGGAAAGATGCACGACGATGATGATCTCCGCGGGCTCGGGCTCGGCTTCGACGTCGACTACCTGGATGACGACCTGGATGACAAGTCCAAGTCTCGGGTGAAGAATAAGAAGGGGGGCGCGGGTGACGGGTCGGACGAGAGCGACGTGGACTCCGATGTTCAGTGCGCGGCGTGCGCACCGGCGGCTGGGAACCGCCGGCGAAGGCGCCGGAGGAGGAAAAAGAACGCGGCGGGCCAAGACAAACGCGGGGATGAAGACGAGCTGGACATTAAGCGCGGAGGACGGAGGCGGCGTGCGAAACCTTCCAAGGGTCTGTGCGGTGCGTTGGACTGCGTCGGGGACTGGTCCAGCTCCGACGATGAAGGATCTAGGTCGGGGGGTAAGAAGAAGTCACGGCGGAGGAGACGCGGTAAAGGAGGCGACGATGGCTGGGACGACGAGGGTGCTGTCCGGTGCGGTCCGAACAGCTTCGGAGGGTGCTTCGCGTTCCTGTTCGGGCCCTCCGAGGAGGTTGTGAGGAGACGGAGAAAGCAACGGGAGCGCGACGAGAGACGGAAGGCACGAACGGCGCTGCTCCATCCCGGTACGGTCGAGGACGGGAGCGACGCGGGCGTGCGCGTCTCAGACGACGAAGGGTACAACTCCATGTTCGACGACTGGTTCGACGAGGAGGAGGGCGACCGAGGGACGGACTACCCCGACTGGCACCCCGCTCGCGCGTCACTCAAAGGGGAAGGATTCTTCGCCAACCGCGCGAGGGTGTACGCCACGTGGAAGCCCCGACGTCCCATCGACATCTCGTTCGGGCAACCGTCCGTGCTGCTCATGTCCCAGATGGCGTTTGTTTTTTCACAGCCGATGTGGCGGTCCCTCGCGACGTTTCAACGCGTGGACCCCGCGCTGTGCGCCGAACCCGAACCGCCCCACGTCACCGGCGAGCGGCCGGACGTGTACGAAAGGCTGAAGGAGGAGGCTCGAGTGTACCGCGTCTCCCACCAGACTAGATACGCGTACACGGCGTGGTCCGAAGATATGCTCGGCGCCTTTCTCGGTTGCGTCTTCGCGACAGCCGCGTGGAGCTGCGCGCTGCGTGACCCTCGCAACAGGCGAAGGCGACGAAGACGCAAGATCGAGACGTTCTTCTTTTTCGGCGTTCTGCGGGGATGGCACGACGCGGCGAGCGCGCACCAGGCCAGGGTTGAGAGTCGCAGGGTCAACCTCGAGCTCATGGCGTTTTTGGCCAAGCAGCAACGGCAGAAGAGGTGGGAGGCGAGCCTGAACGAAACCTGGGACGACATCAAAGCTGTGTCTGACGGTACGAAAGGCGCCGCGGGGAAAACCGCGGGTACGGGTAAGAACGTCGCGAGGGCTGCGTCCAGCGAGGCAAAGGAGGACGGCGGGAAGAGCGCGAGTTTCACGCGGCAAATCGTCAAAATCGGGAAGGACGCGACGAACGCCGCGGCGGATGCACTCGGCGCCGGGGATGACGACGCCGATGTCGGTGAGGGAGACGCGGGTTGCGATGTCGGGTCGGGTGATGACGGGTCGGGTACCGGCGATGGGACAGACGGTGTGACCGGTCCAGCGGTGAAGCTCCGCGACGACGACGGCACCGGGTACGGTGCAAACGCGTCGAGTCGACTTGTTTCCACCTCCGAGTCTGCGCACGACACGGAGGAGACGGGCGAAGGAGGGGACGATGATCAGTCAGGCGGGATGTTTGACTTCATCAGCGGCGGGGAGTGGTCCGCGCGGAGTAACTTCGACAACACGACGGACGCGACGGCCCTGTACGACGAGACCGTGGCGCGCGCCCTCAAAGGAGCCATTTGCAGGCATAGGAATAAGCTCAAAGGACGACGCGCTTTCTGGCCCGCGGTGGAGGAGCTATCGCTCAACGACGGCGCTTACGAAAGGGCAAAACCCGCGGCGGCGCCCGACGAGACGGAGGATGATCGCGACAGGCCAATCGGCCCGGAACCCATCGCGAGGATCGCGGCGTAAGACAAGAAGAAGACCCGAGTCGGTTGTAGATATAATCGTATTCACAAAGAATCAGGGATGTACATTCGCTCACTGCTCCTGCCCCGCGGTGGCTGGATCGTTCGCGTCCAGGTCAACCTCCTTGCCCGTGATTCTTTTAAACATCTGAAGCACGTCTTCGGCTGTGGATTGGAAATGAGTCGTGGCGTCGTACCCTTTGCTGATGTAGCACCCGTCTTCGGCCCCGTCGCTCACCGGCTCCATCACGTCGCTCACCTGGACGAAATATTCGTCGATGGCGCCGAGGAGCTGCAGGCCGGGCATGAGCTCCGCCGTGGGGTTGGCCGTCTCAACCGCGGTGGACACAAACGCGAGGTACTTGCCCTTGGCGCACACGTTGTGCGCAAACGAGCACCCAAACACGTACATGTCGCTCTGCCGCCCCGTCTGCTTCTGCGGGATGATGATCTGGACACTGTGCGCGTCGGATACGTTGGGAATGGGGTGGCTCAGGATGCAGATGGCGCGGACCACCTGTCCGACCCGGCGAACCTTGCCCGGGAAGTAGCTCGGGTCTCCAACCACGAACTTCGCCTTTGCCGTCTCGCCCTCGGACGTCACGCCGCACGCCTTGCCCGCCTCGTCGTACACCACCTCCGCGTCGGGCTTGGCGAGCATGTACGTACCTCCGTACACGGCGGAGAGACGCGCGAACCCCTGGGGCAACTCGCCGAGGCCGTAGAGGGGGTAGATGTAAGGGCTGCCCGTGTCGAACCTGGCGAGGGACTCGGAGTAGAGCTTGACCGCCATCACCATCTTCCGCGCGGGCTGGTCCATGAACGAGTCGTCCGTCTGGAGCGCGAGCGCGTGGCCGATGAAGTCCACGGTGTTCGGGTCCAGGCCGTATTCTTTGAAGAGCTCCCGCGAGGTGATGACGTCCAGATCGTATCCCTTGTGGGTCCTCGGATCGTCCTTGTCGTAATCCTGGACGAAGATGAAGAACCCTCGGGCGCGGTACTTCTCGAACATGCCCATGAGGGACGACCTGAGCGCATCCTTATCCGTCGCGGGCACCTTGTACGTCTTGCCACCCTTGCACACGTAGCTTCCGTCCACAGCCTTGAACTCGAGGTACTTGTGCACGCCGGTGTGGACCAGCAGGCGCACGAGGAGCCCGTTGCCCATCATGAACTTGGGGACCATGTCGAAGTTCCAGTCCTGCCACCGGCCGTAGTGCGGCGGCAGCTCCTGGCCGGGCTTGAACTTCTCGTACAGCTGCTTCAGGTTGAGGCTCGCGGACTCGCCGCCGTAGTACGAGTTGCGGTCCATGTGGAGGATCTTCTTCCCGTCCACGGAGAGGAGGCCCGCGAGGAGGCACTCCTTCAGGCCCGTGCCCAGGATGATGGCGTCGTACTCCTGATCCATGGTTCACTGCGTTCTCTCTGCGAAAGAGGCGTCGTCGTACGGGAGGTGATGCGCGTGCGCCGGAGCGTGGCGCTCGATCTGTCGAGGCTACTTGAAGGGCCGCGGCAATTATCCCGAGGTGACTTTGCAGGTTTCTGGCGTTTGACAAACAGATGTCGGGCACGTCCTTGGGCTACGCCGAGCGACTGAGCTGGCGAGATGACGTAGGGGGCACTCTCGGCGACCCCGAGCTCTCTGAACCCGATGCGAATGACCTGGAGGGCAAGATCGATCGCCTCGCGGAGCTCTTCCGCGACGCGAAGGACGGGGTCACAGTGCACACAGGGGCCGGAATCTCAACATCAGCGGGGATACCCGACTTCCGCGGGCCCAAGGGGGTGTGGACCCTGCAGAAGAGGGGCGAGCCCATCCCGCCCGCCAAGTGCAGGTTTGACCGCGCCAGACCCACCCCGACGCACATGGCGCTGGTCGAGCTGCAGCGAGCGGGGTTCGTGAGGTACCTGGTGTCGTGTAACGTCGATTGCCTGCACATCAGGTCGGGCTTCCCACGGGAACAAATGGCCGAGCTGCACGGCAACTGCTTTGCCGAACGATGCGAGAAGTGCGGGGCGGAGTACATCCGAGACTTTGAGATGCCCTCGGTGGGGTTCAAACCCACGGGAAGGCGGTGCGTGGCGAAGAAGGGAAAAGGCCGCTGTCCGGGTGAGCTCATGGACCAGGTACTCGACTGGGACGACGCGTTACCGCCGAAGGAACTCAGGGCCGCGGAGCGTCACTCGCGGGAGGCGTCGCTGTCCCTCGTGCTCGGGTCCTCCCTTCAGATTATTCCGAGCTGCAACCTGCCCTTGAAGACCGTCCGGGGCGGGAAAGGCAAACTCGCCATAGTCAACCTGCAGGCCACGGGCAAGGACAAGAAAGCGGACGTGGTGATCCACGAGAAGACGGATGTCGTCATGGCGGGATTGATGCGACGACTGGGACTGACGATACCGGAGTACGTGCACGTGGACACGACGAGGCAGTGGGACAAGACGTTCCGTCCCTTGAAGGTTGACGACGAGGGGGGAAGTGCGAAGCGAGCGCGCGTGAAGTAGCGGCACTACTTCTAGAATCTATAGTGTTTTACAATGTTGCCGGTACTTAGATGCAAATGGTCGCACTCGTCTTAGTCTTCAGTTTCTTCTTCTTCTTAGGCTTGTTTGCCGCAGCGGGCTGCGCCGGAGCTTCTGGTGGTGGTGCGGAAGCCACGGGTGGCGTTGGTGGCGGCGCCGGGACAGGTGGCGGTGGAGGAGGGGGCGGCGCCTGCACGACCGGTGGAGGCGGTGGAGGCGGCTGCACAACCGGTGGAGGTGGAGGCGGCGGTGGAGGCGGCTGCACAACCGGCTTGGTGACCGGTGGCGGTGCCTCCACAGGCGGCGCGGGCCTCGGCGCTACCGCCTGTGGTGGCGGAGCGGGAGGTGGCTTGGGCGCTGGCGGCGCCGCGAGATTCTTGCCCGAATTCGTCGGCGTACCCCCGAGGCTCAGCTTATCCGCGAGCGACCGGGACGACGTGTTGTCGTCACCGGTGAGAGAACCACGCCGTCTACGCCTTGGTTTCGGCGTCGGAACGTCGTCTTCGTCCTGGACCACAATCTTGCGCCCAGAGTTGAAGCTACTCTGTCGAAGAGAGGACTGCTTTACGCCGGGCTCCTCTTCAATCTTGAACACGTTTTTGCCGCTGCGACTGGGTTGCCTGAAGCTCGGGCCGCGAGATACGGGCTTGTGCCGAGGATCCCAACGCTCCGGTCGCACGTGCGGTACCCTCGATTCTCCCGCGAGCTTTCTCGCCTCGGTTTTGGTCCGCTTCGCCTCCCACGCGATCGCTCGCTGATAGTACTCATCCGCCAATCTCGCGCGCTGCATGCACACGAACATATCCTCCGGCTTGCACACATCCGGTGCCTTGGCCGCGAGGGAAGCGACGATGGGCCGAATGGACGTGGCGTTGATGATGTTGGTATCGTGGTAAGATGCCACCCAGCTCGGCCGAGAAGCCCAAGCCTTCAGGTAGCCCTCGAGGCTGGGTCCTCCGAGGGACCCGAACGAATCCTTGCCGTCTGGGAGCGAAGCCACGCCTGATTCGAGCAGGTTGTACGCCACCAGCAGCACAGACGCGACGAGTGCGTCCGATGCGTCGGGGATCTGCCCGGCGATGAACGGTCCCTTGAGCGCGGTGATGTGACCCTCCAGCTGTGTCACCGCCTCTGACGCGCGGACGCACAACGCCAACCTGAGCTCATCGTCGGATTTGGACATGTACTCCTCGGGCGGGACACCCGCGCGCTCCAGGCATTGACGCCCGTACGCTTTACCCGCGGGATGCTTGCTTCCGAGCACCCTGCCGCCGACGAGCGACGATGTCAGCTTCTCGCACAGTCCCTCAGCATCCTTCAAAGAAAGAGGACCGCGCTGCCGAGCGATGCGTGCAACCTGAGTCGATTGACCAACCGCGCGCTCGAGCAGGTCCGAGAAACCTCCGACCCACTCTCCACTGTCCACCCCACCGGGTGTGCCCTGCATCGCCGGTGTCTTAGCTGGAGGGTACGCGTTTCGGAACCACTGCGGCTTGGCGTAATGGTCAATCAAAATGAGTTCGAAGGGAACGCGAGCCTCCGCGAGGATGAGGCACAGCCGGATGCAATACGTGCAGGAAGGCGCGAGCGGACCCTCGGGCGAGACACCGTCGATGGGGTCCAGTGGGTCACCGTCCGATGCCCTCGCCGAAAGCATCGCGATCCTCGGCGCTCCTGGAACGGACAGGCTCTGCGGTCCAGGTGAATCATCCACGTCGTCGTCGTCGTACTCGCCAGTCATGCGATGGCCAAAATCAGTCTTGCACGTCATACCCGTGCCGTCGCAGTACGACGAGTCAAGCATCCTGGCTCTGGCCATCACGGGGTAGAGCAATCGTCCTCCGTCGCACACGTCAGACGCGTTGTTGGCGAGCATCTGACACGCCACCATCATGGACGCCGCGCTGTACAAAGAGTCGCTCTTGTAGCACTCCATCCAGCTCGGACGTCGCACCCACCGCTGCAGATATTCGAGTGCCGTCGGCGCGCCAACCTCTTTGAGCGAGCAGGGCGCCTGCGGCAACGGCGACAGGCCGCACTCGAGCGCGTTGTGGGACCAGTACAACATGGTGGCGAGGAACGCATCCGCCTGGTTCGGAATCTCGCCGCCGATGAATGGACTGTTGAGGTTCGCAATCACACCCTCGAGCTCGGCGAAGGAGTCAACGGCGATGTTGATGAGGCGCTGCCTCATCGCCGGGGCGGACTCGTCTGGGACCTCAGGAATGAAACCGAATTGCATGTACATCGCGAGGATTGGCTTGGCGGAATCGAGGTTAGACTCCGCGTACCATGCGGCGATCTGCGACATCGCGATCCGCGAGCCAAGCGTGCCGATGTACTCCGTCTTGTAGGGACCGTGGTCGTTGGCCACCTTGGCAAACGCTTCGCTCTGCTGTTTCGCTCGCGCGAGGATCTCGTCGAATTCACCCATCCACTGGTCCGAGTCCGGCAAACCTCCGGGAGTGCCCTGCATCGCGGGGGTGGTGCCCGCGGGGAACTGCTCCAGGAACCAAGCCGGCTTGTCCCGCATGTCGATGAGATACGTCTCGAAGGCGATTCCAGATTCGGCGAGTAGAAGCCCGAGCCTGTGGCAGTAAGGACAGAAGGGCATTATCGGACCGAGCTGGGATGAACCGTCGAGCGCATCACCGGACCCGTATGATGCGCGGTAGGACAGGACAGCCTTCCTCGGTATGCCCGGTACCAGTTGACCGGCAGGAGGGGGTTGCTGTCCCATCACGGGCGTCCAATCCGACATGACCGGCTCGTCGAGTCCAACCTCGGCGCGGTAGTGACCATCCAGGGCACGGATCCTGTCCATGACCTCGGTCAAGGCCTTTCCACCCTGGCACACGTCCGGCGCCATCTTACGCACCATGTTCGCGGCGGTCATCACGAGAGAGGCACTGTACATCGACGACGAATGGAACTGCGCACGCCAGCTTGGACGCTTCACCCACCGGTCCAGGTATCGTCTGAGCGCACCGCACCCGATGTCGTTCAGCGAGCACGGCGCCTCGGGTATCTGCGCCAAACCCGATTCAATGAAGTTATGCGCCCAGAAGAGCATGGTACCGGCGAACGCGTCCGCCTGATTGGGCCTGTCGCCACCGATGAAGGGACCCTTGAGCTTACCGATCATGGCGTCGATCTCCTTCAGTGATTCAGACGCAATCGCGTTGAGGCGGAAAGTCGTGCTCATCGTATCTTCACCGGCGATAACCTCGATGTTACCCATCTTCATCATGCCCTTCATCAAGGCTTGGCCAGTCGGAAGCTCGGACGTGGCGACCGACGAGCTGAACATCGCGCCACCGCCTCGTTGGAGCAGCTTCATGACGTCGGCAGTCTTGTACTGACCGTTGTCGTGGGCCACCTTTGCGAATGCGGGACTCTGCTCGATGCATCGCTTGAGGATTTCGTCAAATCCGCCGACCCAGTCGTCGCTGTGAACCCATCCGCCGGGTGTGCCCTGCATCGCGGGGGTCGTACCAGCGGGGAACTGCTCCAAGAACCACGGGGCCTTGTCCCTGGTGTCTATCAAGTACGTTTCAAAGGGTACGCCAGCCTCGTAGAAAAGCAACCCGAGTCTGTGACTGTAAGGGCAATCCGGCATCAACGGACCGCGAGGCGCGGACCCGTCAAGATCGTCGCCGTCGCCGTAAGACGCCCTCGAAGCAAGCACGGCAGCCCGCGGGTAGCCCGGTACGAGCGCCCCCTCGGGAGCAGGGGCGTAACCGTAGAAGGCGCACTTGTCATCCAAACCAGCCGCGCAGCGATACCCTGAGTCGAGACCTCTGATTCTCGCGAGCACCTTCACACAGTCTTTTCCCTGCCTGCATGCATCGGGAGCCATCTTAGTAACGGTAGCGCACGCCTGCATCATGGTCGCCGCGCTGTACAAAGAGTCGCTCTTGTAGCACTCCTTCCAGCTTGGACGTCGCACCCAACGTTGCAGGTAAAGTCGAAGCGACGGAGCGCCGATATCCGCGAGGGAGCACGGCGCTTGCGGCACTGGCATCAATCCACACTCGAGCGCGTTGTGTGCCCAGAACAACATGGTCACGAGGTACGCATCCGCCAGGTTAGGACTCTTACCGCCGACGAAAGGACCGTTCAGCTTCGAGATCAAGCTCTCGAGCTCCTTGAAGGAGTCTGCAATTATCCGAATAAGCCGCTCCCTGGTCTGCGCGGCCGACTCCCCCTCAACCTTTGCGATGCTTCCCATGCCCATCAGCGCGCCCATCATGTTCTTGGCCGAGTCCAGCTCCGAATTTGCGAATATCGCCGCGTACGTCGCCATGCCCACGGTGGTGCCCAGTGCGCCGATGTGTTCATTCTTGTACTGTCCGTGGTCGTGTGCGATGCTCGCGAATTTGGGAATCTTCTCGGAGTAAATCTTGACGAGGTTGTCAAACCCACCGACCCAATCGTTGGTACCGAGAACGTCCGGCCACTGCATCGACGGCGTGGTACCCGCGGGATACGCCTCCAGGAACCACGGCGGTTTGTCGCTCTGATCGATCATGTATGGCTCGAACGGCACGCCAGATTCTGAAAGCATCAGACCGAGGCGGTGACAGTACGGACAGTACGGCATGATGGGACCGAGAGGCGCATCGCCGTCGAGGATGTCTCCCGTGCCGTACGACGCGCGGTAAGATAGGACCGCCTTCCTCGGGACGCCCGGTATAATCCTCCCTTCCGGCGCAGGCTGCTGTCCGAAAAGGTGCCCCTCGAAGATTGGGCCTCCCGTGACGGGCTTGTCCAGCCCAACCGCGGCGCGATAGTACTGGTCCGCGCGACGCGCTCGCTCGCACACGGCCGGCAGCGGAAGGAACCGAGGATCGTTCGCGACGTCCGGGGCCATCTTGGAGAACCGGTACGCGTACACCGTCACTGTCGCCGAGTTGTAAAGACTGGTGGTCTTGTAACACTCCTTCCAGCTCGGCCTCTTGGCCCATCGCTCGAGGTACGTCCTGATCGACGGCGCGCCGACGTCTTCAACCGAACACGGCGCCTGAGGTATACCGCACAGGCCAAACTCGACCATGTTCAGCGCCCAGTAAAGCATCGTGGCCATGTGCGCGTCCGCCATGTTTGGCCTGTCCCCGCCGATGAAGTCGTCGTCGAGGTTGGAGAGAAGCTGTTCAATCTCCGCGAACGAGTCGTGCGCCAACTTGACCATCCGGTCCCGCAGCTCCGACCCAGCCTCCCCAGGCATGACGTTGACACCACCCATGCCCATCATGCCGTGCAACAAATTCTTACCATCCTCAACCTTCGTCTCCGCGAACCTGGAAGCCAACAGACCGGTGGCGAGGCTTCTGCAGAGCAGGCACACCACCCTCGTCTTGTGCTGTCCGTCGTCGTTTGCCACAGCCGCGAATCCCATGCTCTGCTCCTTTGCCCTCGCGACGATGTCGTCGAACCCGCCGACCCAGGGCACGCAGTGCTCTCCCGTCGTGGTCCTCATGCAATCCTCCGAGCCGGGAACACCTCCAGGAGTGCCCTGCACAGCGGGAGTGTATCCCGCCGGGAACACCTCGAGGAACCATTTCGCCTTGTCTCTTCCGTCGATGGCGTACTCCTCGTGGGGTATGCCAGCCTCCTGGTACAGAAGACCGAGGCGGTGACAGTACGCACAAAACGGCATCAACGGACCGACCGGGTACGATCCATCCAACTCGTCTCCCGTCCCGTACGACGCTCTGGCCGCGAGTACAGCCAGCCTCGGTATTCCAGTCACAGGGGGACCATCCGGCGCGGGCTGCTGGCCAAAGAGGTACCCGTCGAAGTACGGATCTGGGGGTTCCATCGCGACGACATCCTCCTGCGCCTTGAAGAACCTGTTGTCGTGGAATCTGGACAACGTACCGGGTCCCGCCGATCTGAGTCCAGCTGCTCCAAAGGCGGTGTCATCCGACCGTTCCGACGCGGCGTACGCCGGGCTCGATCGGCCGCCGTCTTCGCCGCCGCTCGAGGACGCCGGCGGCGAGTCCCTGAGTTCATCCCCTTCGCTATCCTCGGCATCCGCGTCGATCACGCACCCGTCGACGAACTCGTCGAAGTTCTGCCAGTCGATCTGCGGCTTACCGTCGCGCCCAAACCCGATCACGTCCCTCCACCTCGCGGGACCCACCAGCGTCCCGTTGGTGTACGTCGTGGTGCTGCATAGCTCGGCGCCGTAAACCGGATCCAACGCCGTGAACGTGAGATGCACCAGCCACGGGTCCTCCTCGTCGCTCGAGTCGCTGTCGTACTCAGAGTCGGAGTCGGTGTGCATCCCTGGGGAATCGGCTCCGGCTCCGTCTCTGTCCCTGAGCTTCGCCTTTGACCTTATCCGCTTGGGGGTGGTCATCTCGTTGATGGTCTTGCCTGATTTGGGGCACACGGTGGTCTTCGAATCCTTGAAAACGGTCCACATCGGCGACGACGGCTCGATGGGACACGCGATGGTGTGCACACCACTCACCGTCGCGGGTTGCATCACCTCAACCACCTCTTTTTTCATGAACCCCTCGCCCTCCTTGGTCACGTGCCTTGACAGCAGGGTGACTCGAATCACCGGGTTGTACAGCGTGTGGCACCGCAGGTTACCCACGCGTACCATGAAAGTGGGCACGCCGTCCCTTCGACTCATTATCGACCGAGTGGTCCACACGATATCCTTCTGCGGCGACTGGAACTTGGACACCACGGCGGAGAACACGAACGCGTTCACCACGACGCCGACGAGCATGGAGAAGAACGCGACGAGGTAGCCCCCGTCGGTGCTCGGCATGACGGTGCCAAACGACATCATCAGGATGTGCGACGCCGCGAATCTCAACGCCAGAAGCGCGTTGGGCAAATCCGTGTCCTCCCCCCACTCCTCCTGGGTGTTGATGAGACTCAGGGGAAGAGAGATGAGCCACATCAGTATGATGGCGAACCCATACGTCACAATCGCCAGCATCCCCGTGAACCACCACGGCTTCTCCAGTACCAAGAAGTAGACGTACCCGGACGAGAACATGACGCTCCTGGACCCCTTCGTCGCGGGTTTCTTGTTCGACGCACGCTGCGTAGCCAACAGACGGCGAGCAGCCTGTGAGCTCGTCTCCTTCTGCATAGCCTTGACTACCGATGCGAGGTCCTTCACGGGAGTTCCCTTTGCTTCGGCATTTTGCTGAATCACCTTGTTCGCGGCTAGCTTCCAGGCGCCCTTGGTCCACGGCGAAGACTTCACGGAAGGATCGGGCGTCACTGGCGCATCCATCCCTCCCGGTGCAACCGAGTTACCGCGTTTCCACATCGACGCCATGGGCTCGGACCTTCCCCAAAGTCTCGGTCAGCCCGATGAATTAACGTGCCAAATGTCCCGGGGACTTGGGTGAGCGGGGCGCTCGGGCGTTCCCGCGAGACCGGTCGGGCCTATCGACGCGCTCGCCGACGCGAAAGTCTTTACAAAGGTGAACGAAAACACTCTCGCTCACCCCTGTACTCCCAAACCTGTGCTAAAGTGTGTGGCCCTGGCTTCCGAGATGCATAACGTTATTCCGGGACGAGGTGGTAAACGGCTCTCGCACGTGAATCTCTCGTGGCTGGACAAAAAAATCTACCTATGCCTTGTGGACACACGCGTGCCCTCATCTGGCGTTGGTCTCAAACCTCGTCGTCGTAAAAGGACACCTTTCTCTCGCCCCTGACTGTCCGTAGCTCTGTCTCGATCCCACCGTTGGCTCCGTTTACCCTCCCCCGCGGAGGTGAAGGGTCGTTAACGGCCTCGTCGTTCAGCGGCATGTACTCCGCCATCAACGCTCGAACCTCCCGGTCAATCTCACCCTTGATTCGGATTCTGTACGCCGCGTACCCGAGAGCGGTGACTCCGAGTAGAACCAGAAGAGAGATGCCGAATATCGAGCCCGCGTCGATAGAGCGCAGTTTGCTCATTTCAACGGGATCCTGGAGACAGGACGTGCCGCCGACGAGCTTGAAACCCGAGCGACATTCGCATCGGTGCCCGCCGAGGACGTTGACGCACTCTTGTTCGCAGCGGTTCATCGCGGGATCTGAACACTCCTCCACCGGGTCGCACACAACTCCGTCGCCATGAAACGACGATGGACACCTGCACTCGACCCCCCTGAAGGTGTCGACGCAAGCGCTGAAGTTCGCGTCTGGAGTTTCCTTGAACCAGCACCCGCCGTGGTCGGGCCGCAGGCACTCGTTACTCTGCAGAGCGGACGAGAGGCACACCCGCGGCTCTGTTGATTCAAGAAATCCCGCGCAGATGGCTCGTAGGACGTCCCTTGAGGTCAGGCGACCGCGATATTGGTCAAGGTTCACAACCACAGTCGGTAGCATCACGATAGCGCCTCGGCCGGAATCGCCCTGATCGGACTGGAGTTGCATCTCAGCGTCCATCAACGGGTTAACCTTGTCCGCGGAGGTGTCCCCGACGCACTGACTAATTCTGCCCATCGCGTCCGTGTCCAGTCCGCATCCATCCGGTGCGCCCGCACTCATGACCGCCTCGGAGCACGCTGCGGTGAACGTGCCGTCGGCCATGGAACATTTCACCGGGTGCGTCGTCGCGTACTTCCACCACGGAGCGCCGCCTTTCCACGGGACGTTTCCGTGGTGGTCGCCGGTCAGCTCCTTGAAGAGGCAGAGTCTCCTTAAGTTCTCGGTCACGACGTCGGACCCGTTGTACCCGTGTGCTCGAACCTTGTCGGCGACGATCGGGTCGACGTCCTGCCCGTCGGTCGGGTCGGGGGCGCAGTATCTTCCCTCGTTGATGCATAAACCGCCGCACTTCTCCGAGTCGTTCGCCGCGATGGGACAGGACCAGGTGACGTAGTGAGGGGAGAAGGACGCGGATCCCTGTTCTTCCAAGTCAACCGCGCTGCTCATTATGTCGCGAATGAAACCTTGCGTCCGCGTGCACGAATCGCCGCACACCTGGTCGGACGAGGACCACAGCTCCCACTCCACCCGGTCGTCTGGGTGAGATATTGAGTCTTTCCAATCCAGCGTGAGAACCAGCGTGTCGCCCGCCACGGTCGCGGCTCTTAGGGCGTCGCCCACCTTCTTCGTGACGAGAGCGGACGGAATAGAAATCTCCTGCGCGAGACGCGCGAGCTCCGTGCCACCACCCGCACTACCGTCCGGGTCGGCCATCGTCAGGAGGGGCTCGTCCACGTCGTCAGCAACGAGAACGGCTTGAGCCCCAGCCAGTTGGGCGTGTAAAACTTTCTCGGCGAAGTAACAAGAGCCGCGGTCCACGAGGGCGATCGTCGCGTGGCCGACGCCCTTGGCCCTCGGGAGGTCAGCGTACGGAGTGCAACCCAGCGCGTTGTCGGCTGAGTACACGAGCTCCCCGAGCAGGGAGGCGCCATAGAGCGGAGTCCCGAAGTTGGCCAACGCCGTATCGTACTGGCCAACCTGGCTCGCGGGACTGAGAACGCGGAGGCTCGCCTTCTCCACAATGAACGCCGCGGGGCTGGCGTGCGCACCCTGGATGAAGAGGACGATCGTCGAGACCACCGCGAGCCAGGAGATGCTGGAAAACATGACTCTGAGTATGGCGAGGGTCGATACTGTGTCGTCCGAGGAGACGTGCGATGGAGTTCTATGGGGGCAAATATCGGGTGTATCGGCAGTCTCGCCGAAGCGACACGACGCGGCGTCGTCGTTTCCGAGGTTCGATCAATTCTGAAATAAATTCACATCACAACAGTTCGTCAACGTGGAAAGTTGCACCTAGCTCGACGCGACCCGTCACTTTCTGCTTCGCGTCGCGCGAGGCGAGCGGGCGTTGTTAGCCTTGACCTTTCCCTTCTCTTTATCCTTCTCCTTTTCCGCGGGGGCTGGCGCAGAGTCCGCCGCACGACCGAAGGGGTTCACGCCGCCCGTCAGGCCGCTCGTGGGAGTCTCGCCGCCGCCGCCGAGCGCATTCATCAGAATGTTCAGCTCGGAAGACGTAAAGTTGGGCGACGCCGGAGGTTTGCCATCCTCGCCCCTGGGCGACTTCTTCGCACCCGCCGCATCCCCTTCCGCGCCGTCTGATCCCGCGAGCTTCTCGTTCAAGAGCTTGCGGAGGAGCTCGTTGTGCTGCCCCGCAGCCTCTCCGTCCTTGGCCTTGGCGCTGCCGGGTTGCTTCTTGTCAGCCTTGGCGTCATCCTTCTTCGCGGGCGCCGCGCTCGTGCCCGCCGCGCCCGCACCGCCACCCGCTCTCGGTGTCACTGACAGGATCCAGTTCATGACAGCCTGCATGTCCACCGTGGGAGTGTCCAGCGGCGTCTGAGGAGCGGCGAGGGCCTTCGCCGGCTCTGGACCCAAACCGAGGCCGAGCCCCTCAGCCCTAGGCGAGATCAGATCCTGAACCTGCTTCAGCAGCTCGATTTCCACCTGGGTGAGTGACGCCGACGTGGGCAACGCCTCCAGAGACGGTGGCGCCTTGTGCGACGACGGCGGCCCTCGGCCGTCGCCCCTGGAAGAATCCTGTCCGTCGCCCGTCCCGGATGTGCCCCCGGCGCCGGGTATCTTCACGCTGAGCTTCGGTCTCCAGCTGCCTCCCGAAGGGGAGTTATCGGATGCCGTGGCGCGCGATCCCCTCTTCGGGGAACTCGCGTCCGGGGCTTGATTTGGCGCTCGCTTGCGCTTGCCCGAGCCCGACGGCGTTCCTCCCCCCTTTGCATCCTCAACCTTCTTTTCCTCCTTCTTGACCAGCACCGCGTGCCGGTTCTTGACCGCGTTGTCCGTGCGTCCCGTGACCATCCGCGCAATCTCAGTCCACTTGTTTCCGTGCAACCTGTGACCCTCGAGCAGTATGCGGTCCTCCTCCTCGCTCCATCCGCCCTGCTTGATGTCGTTGTTCAGGTAATTCTGCCACCGGCGACGGCACTGCTTAGCGCCCTTGGCCGCCATTTTGGTCGATATCAGCGCCCATTTCTTGACGCCGTACTCTGCGACGAGCGCACGAAGCTGCTCGTCCTCCTCGTCTGTCCACATCTTTCCCTGGTGTCGAATTCAGCGTGTGTCGGTCGCGTCGGACGGCTCCCGCCAACCTAAAATCCAATAAATTGCCAAAAAGGCCCGATCGGGGGAGAACCCTCGCCCGCGCACACGAACGACGTCGGGTGCCACGCGATCCACCGAGCTCTCTGTGGAGGCTTCGAGGATGGAACACTCGGCGCGGCGACGACCACGTGCGTGTCCGCACCTCGCTTATGACGGCGCCTCGGTGTTGAATTCCCTTATCTCACGATTCCCGTCGGTCGTCTTAAAAAATCAAAACCCCGCTCGCCTCAGCTGGCAGCCAAGTGGACAAGCTGTGGAGGTCTTCTCGCTCGACTGCTCGGCACCCTGATGAAATCTTCTTCACTTTGCGGGGCCCGCAACTCGAGACCGGCGGTGGTGCGGTCGAGGGTATGGGCGAAGACGGCGATGCCCGGCGGGGTGATGCTGGAGATACCGTGGATATTCTACTGGCGAGGCGGGTGGAGTCCGGGTGCGATGCCGACGCGTGGTCCTCGGAGGTGCTCGACAGGGTCGAGAGGGGCGAGATCCACCTTTTCTGCTCAAAGCCGGAGGAGATGCCGGCAGCCGTGCTCACGGCGGGCTGGGAAGCGTGGGGTCCGCCTCCACCACCTTCACCGGCGGGAGATGGGGTTGGCATAGAGGCGAACGCATCCACCGAGATGAGCCCTGGATGGGCTAGACTGGAGCGGTGTTTGGGCTTGGGTTGCCACCGTTGTGTGGATGCCTACCGTCGTCAGATTGACGCCTGGGATGCCGACGCGCGCGAGGAAGAGGACGACGACACATCGGTCCTCGCCGCACTCATGCGCGAGCGTGACGAGCGGCGGCTTGTAAGGCAGGCGAGGCAAGTGGTTGCCTCGACGAGTGGCGAAGACACGGGGGACCGACGGCGGCGACTGTTCATCGCCACGGCGTACGAAGCTTTCGTCAGTGGACACTACGGTTCGGACGAGTGCTGCGACGCCGTGGGCGATATGCTGCCCATGATTGGTCCGATGAACGCCGCTCACCCTCTACGCGACGCGTTGAGTGCGGTGGTGGCATCAGGGGACGTGCCGGGTCTCTTTCAGCTCCTCGCGAGAAGCGACGATAATATCAGGGCTGCAGCGAAGAGGTGTTTCGCAGCGCTCGGAGAGTCCAGGCCGGTGCGCGGGAGGCTACCGGAGGAGACCGCGCGGGTGATCGACGATTGGATCGATACCCTGTGGTCCGCTTTCGAGGAACACGCGACCAGCCAGAGTCAGGATCCCGGAGGATCATCGGCTCACGCAAACAAACGCTTAGTCGCTTGGAGCGCCCTCGCGGATGCGTTGCAACAGATGGGCCCGATTCCTCGAGGCGAGGTGCTGGCGCGCCACCCAAACGTGCTGAGTGCCGCTCTGGATGAGTTGACAGACGAAATCACGGACAACGCGACGATCGGTTTGTTTGCCTCGAGGGTGATGTCGGAGTTACTCCCGGCGCGGGTGGACTCGGACGTGAACGGCTCACCGTGGCTTGAAGCGGGCGTTCCTCCCGGCACCGCGGTGGACATGCTCGAGGCGGCTGCGAGACAAGCGCTGAATGCGGATACGCGAGATGCGATCATACTGGCGATCATCACCACGCTGGAGTCTCTCAACGGGAGTTCGGAACGGGAGGATGTCGCCGCGTCTACGTCGGCGATGACGTTTCTGACCCAAACCGTGCCTAAGAACCCCCACCTCTTCGACGAGTGCACCCTTTGGATCGCCCGGCGAGGTGCGCTGGATGTCATAAGACGCAGCTTCGCGCTCGGACGACCGCCCCGAGAGACTAACAATGATTGGGCGACTACGGTCACGGTATGTCTCGCGGCTGATCCGTCGTTCAAAACCAATTACTCGGTGATGTCGACGGCGCGTGCCACCAAGGCATCGGAGGCGAAGAGGTCAGCGAAGATGAGCGCCGAGACTGTCGCGGCGATGGGCTTCAGGGCGGATGCGGCAGCGCTGAGCGCGCTAGCTTGGCACGCAGCCGGTAACGTGGACGGTGGGGTTGGTCTCGTGAGTGACGGCGTGAACGGGATCATGGAAGAAGACGCGATGGCGCATTCAATCTGGGAGGATGGCCTCGACAAAACCGACGATCGTTCGCCCCGAGAAATCGCGGCTGAATGTTCCGCGGGTGCCATCGCCTCGAGGCTCGATGCGACGTCGTCCGTGAGGTGGACGTGCGACCCCGACGGGTGGAAACTGACGAGGAATTCCATCGTGGTCAACGGCTTGCTCGCGGCTGCGGCGGATCTCGCGCTCTCACCCAAACCAAAAGACAAGACGCCCGCGGATGGAGGCGTCGCAAACGTCAGCGCCGTTGACCTCACCAATTCGGCTTCCGTTGGCGCGAGGTTATCTTCGGAGCTGCTTCAGTCGTGCACCGCACTCGCGGCATCGCCCGATCCGCTCGCGGCTGCGTCCCTTCCCTTTGACGCCATACGGGCGGCAGTCGCGATGCTGATGGGCCAGCGTGCGGATCTACGATCGGCGGGAAGGGTTCTTCTCAGCTGCCAGGCACTCGGTGTCAGCCGGAAGAGCGAAGTCGTCGGCCCGGAGGTATGGACGAAGGTGTGCGCGGTTCCTGAAGCCACACTGGCGGCGTTGGAAGGTGCGGCTGACGCATTGGCGGGTGCGATGGAGCTGGGCGACGCGTCCATGCGTGTCAGCGCCTCGTCGTGGTGCTTGTTCCAATGCAAATCTCTGATCCCGTGCGCAGCGGAAGCGTCCACGAGAGGCGCGATGGACGACCTCTGGCGACAGTGTGTCGTCGCTCGTGCCGCTCTCACGAGGGATGTATGGGACCACTGTGTCGGAGTCATCTCCGATTCCAGACATCTCGCCGGTGAAAGCTTCTCGCAAGGCGATCTCGTGCGCGTGTTCCAGTGCATGCCGGATCTCTTCAATCTCTGGTACAAGGGTGCGTCTGAGGCGAAGGAAAAACCGCTCGACCCCAACGCGGACGAGGTTTACGAGAACGACGTGTTCGAGACACTCGCTCATGGTGCACGAGACGAGTTCGCCGCGCTGAGCTGGCTTCAGGATTGTGTGCGATGGGGAACAACCGCGCTGACACCGGCGGTGGCGAACCACTGGATGAAAGCCTTGGAGGGAACCCTCGAGGCTGCGACGGGTCCTCTGAAGATTACCAAGATCGGCAGTCTTCCCTTCACCGCTAAGGAGGCTGCAAAGGAAGTGTTCGTCGAGCTCCACGGCAAGCAAGCGGAGAGGCTCGCGAAGTGGTTCCCGGACGAGGCGCCGGGTAACCTCGGCGTGGGTATGCTCGATGCGCTCCCCGCCAGGAGAGAACAGAACGCCGGGGAGCGATCAGTCGGTCAGGCTCGAGGACAGCCAGACCAACCCAGGCGCCCATCCATTCGGGAACGGCTTCAGGCTATGAGCACACCACTCGGTAGGACCCTGGGAAAAGGCGACGATCGGATACCGGCGCCGGGCTCCAGGGACGAGTTGGACGCCTGGAACACTGAACGGGGCGGG